>ENA-ORNZ01000629-ORNZ01000629.1-human-gut-metagenome-genome-assembly--contig:-NODE-629-length-45455-cov-3.917621_pt1 | contig 45455 bp, 30 predicted proteins | sample MGYA00242124_ERZ509040 | MGnify/ENA primary metagenome ERZ509040 (study PRJEB26280, sample SAMEA2338733) | human gut metagenome | biome: human gut; feature: human-associated habitat; material: faeces... | reverse complement strand
CTGCAAAACCGGTAGTGATCGGAGAAAATGGTGCAACAGAAATCTTTACAGATGAAAAAGGTTATGCCTGCAGTATTGCGATTCCTTATGGAACTTATATTGTGCGTGAAACCACAACACCTCATAATTACACTCCGGTAGATGATTTTACAGTGCGTATCACTGAGAATAACCCGAACCAGCCACAGACATGGAGAGTGCTTCTGGATGACGAGTTTGAAGCGAAGCTGAAAATCATCAAACAGGATGATGAAACCAAGAAACCAGTATTACAGAAAAATACAGAGTTTAAGATTTATGACCTGGATCATAAGAAATATGTAGAACAGGTCACAACCTACCCGACAACGGTTAAGCATAAATCTTATTTTACAGACGAGCAGGGATATTTGATTCTTCCACAGAATCTGAAAATTGGTAATTACCGTATTGAGGAAGTCAATGCACCGTTTGGTTATACACTGAACGAAAATTACTATGAGGTAACCGTAGATTCCAATACTGCATATCAGATGGATGGAACTTCCGGGGATGTGATCATTGAAGCAGTTTATGAGAACCATCCAGTTAAGGGAGAACTGACTATCGTGAAAAAGGGCGAAGTTCTGGACGGATTCAAGGATGATTTTACATATCAGACAGAAAATCTGGAAGGGGCAGAGTTTGAGATTTACGCTGCCGAGGACATCTATACTGCAGATTTCCAGAAAGATGATAATGGAAACCGTATTCTGGAATATGCTGCCGGAACACTGGTAAAAACGGTTACAACGGATAAAGACGGGAAAGCAGTCCTGAAAAATCTGCCGCTTGGAAGTTATAAGATTGTAGAAAAGACAGCTCCGGATGGATTTGTTTTAAACAGTGAAGCACAGACCATTACTTTCTCTTACAAAGATCAGGAAACACCTGTCATTGAGCAGACAGCTACTTTTGAGAATGAACGTCAGAAAGTAGAAATTTCAGTGGTAAAACAGGATGCTGATACAGAAAAAGCAGTTGCAGGGGCAGAATTTGGACTTTATGCGAAGAATGACATGGAAGCTCATGGAACTGTGATTGTGAAAGCTGACACACTTCTTGGAAAAGCTGTTTCCGGAGAAGATGGAAAGGCTGTATTTACACAGGATCTGACATTCGGTGAGTATTATATCAAAGAACTTGCAGCACCAAACGGTTATGTATCTTCTGATGAAATTCTGGAAGTAAAAGCAGAATATCAGGGACAGGATGTTAAGGTAGTGCAGTTATCTTCTGTATTTAAGAACCAGCCTACAAAGGTTGTGGTTTCCAAGTCTGATTTAACTACTGGCGTGGAACTGTCGGGTGCGACACTTACTGTTCTGGACAAAGATGGAAATGTAGTTGATACATGGAAATCTGTAAAAGGAGAGCAGCATCTGATTGAACGACTTACCGTAGGGGAAACCTATACTCTCAGAGAAGAGATGGCTCCTTATGGATACCTCAAGGCAGAAGAGATCACCTTTACGATTGAGGATACTGGGGAAATCCAGAAAGTGGAAATGAAAGATGATGTGCCGACAGGAACGATTATCATCAATAAAAATGGAGAATTTCTGGATAAAGTAACTGCACTGGATTCTGTTGGAGGATGGATCAGCCATTTATTCCAGTATGTAACAGGCAGCCTGAAAGATGTTACTTTTGAAGTATTTGCTTTGGAGGACGTGAAATCTGCTGACGGAGAAAGTGAAGATTATTATAAAAAAGATGAGCTGGTGGCAACAATTACAACAGATGATACCGGTATTGCAAAAATATCCGGACTTCCGCTTGGTAAATACTATGTAAAAGAAAAAGCTACAGTAGAAGGCTTTGTTCTGGATGATGAAGCAAGAGAGATTGATCTGACATACCGGGATCAGGATACTGCAGAAGTTACCTATTCTGCTGACTGGCAGAATAACCGCCAGAAAGCGGAAGTGCAGGTTGTGAAAAAAGAGAAAGATTCTGATCGTGTACTGGAAGGTGCGGTATTTGCCCTTTGTGCCAAAGAGGATATTACAGGAACAGACGGAAAAGTGATTCTGAAAGCAGATACTGTGATCGAGGAGCTGGCAACAGACAAAGAAGGAAAGCTGACTTTTACGGCAGATTTACCGGTTGGTTTTGCGTATTATATCAAAGAAACATCACCGGCACCTGGATTTGCAACGACAGATGAAACGCAGGAGTTCACGTTTGAGTATGAAGGTGCAGAAAAGGAAAAAGTATCTTATGCGTTTACCTTTGAGGACGAGCCGACTGTAATCGAGATCACCAAGACTTCCCTGACAGACGGAAAAGAACTGGAAGGAGCTAAGTTACAGGTAACTGACGAAAGCGGTAAAGTTGTAGATTCCTGGACTTCCGGTAAAGAAGCCCATGTCATCAAAGAACTGGTAGTTGGACAGAAATATACTCTGACAGAAACAAAACCGGCAGATGGTTATGTGACAGCAGAAAGCATCACGTTTACAGTTGAAGATACTGCAAAGTCACAGAAAATCGAAATGAAAGATGATGTGACCAAGGTAGAAATTTCCAAAACAGATATTTCCGGTAAGGAACTTCCAGGAGCAAAACTGACCATTCTTGACAAGGACGGTAAGACAGTAGAGAGCTGGACTTCTGAGGAAAAACCACATTACATAGAAATGCTTCCGATTGGGGAGTATACACTTCGTGAAGAGTCTGCCCCTGATGGATATCTGGTAGCTGAAGATGTGAAATTTACCGTGAAGGATACCGGGGAGATCCAGAAAGTAGTGATGAAAGATGAGGTAAAACCGGAAGAAACACCAACACCGGAAACACCGTCTACACAGGTAACAGATACACCGAAAACTGGAGATGATACACACATGCTGATTTGGATTCTGCTTGCGATTGCAGGTATGGCAGGCAGTGTATCAGCAGTCTGGATTGCGAAAAAAAGAAAATAAAAGTTGATGGAGGGGCATTTATGGGCAGCAAAGTCATAGATGCCCTTTTGAATGATGAAAGGGGTATAAAATGAGACAGTTATTGATTATTGCGGGGATTCTTCTGGTGTTAGCAGTCAACTTTGTTCTGTACTGCTGTATCCGGGTAGGAGCAAAGGAAGACCGTCTGTTGGAAGATCATAGAAAGGAACAGATTGATGCAGGAAGAAGTGAATGAAAAAACAGTGTCCCTGTGTATTACCGGTGGAAAAGTGACAGTCCGCTTATTGAAACAGGCAATGATGCGTTTTCTGGCAGCAATGGAGAAAGAAAAAGCAGAGAAAGCAAGAAAACAGCAAGTAAAGGGTCCGCCAGACAAAGATTACCATGGGAAGCAGAGTTTAAAGAAGCTGGCACAGCAGAATGTTCAGCTTTCCAACATTGAGATTACAGACAACAACATTAAGGCTTTTGAAAAAGTGGCAAAGAAATATGGCATTGATTTTAGCCTGAAACGTGATAAGTCCGTAGATCCACCGAGATATTTTGTTTTCTTCAAGGCAAGGGATGTAGATGTTATGACAGCAGCATTCCGGGAATTTACCGGAAAGACACTGAATAAAACGAAGAAACCGTCTGTCCGGAAGAAATTACAGCAGGCAATCGCAGCCCGCAGTCAGGATAAACAGAGAGAACGGGAAAAATCGAAAGAAAAACAGAAGGAGCCGACCTTATGAGTGGGATAAAAAATATAAAGAAGAAACTGAAAGGATTTCAGGTACGTCCCCCGAATGTGGAAGTGGTAAAAAAGGTTTTATTACATATTCCGTATGTGGTTGTGTTTTATGTGGTAAATAAATGTACCTGGCTGTATCAGTATTGCAGGGGCAGTACAGTAGTGGACAGGCTGATGGTTCTCCTTATGAACTATCCGTTAGCGTTTGAAAAGTTGCTGCCAAGTATACAACCGAAAAGTCTGGCTGTAGGAACTATCGCAGCAGTCAGTGTGTGGGCAGTGGTATATTTCAAGGGAAAGAATGGAAAGAAGTTTCGTCAGGGAGAAGAGTATGGTTCTGCCAGATGGGGAAATGAAAAGGATATAGCTCCTTTTATTGATCCGGTTTTTGAGAATAATATCCTGCTGACACAGACAGAACGCCTGACCATGAACAGCAGACCGAAGAAACCGAAGTATGCCAGAAACAAGAATGTCATTGTAATTGGTGGTTCCGGAAGCGGTAAGACCAGATTTTATGTGAAACCGCAGCTTATGCAGATGCCGGATAATGTGAGCTTCGTGGTCACCGATCCAAAGGGGACGATCATCGTGGAATGTGGTAAAATGCTGGCACGAGGAACGCCGAAGAAAGATAAGAACGGTAAAATCCTGCGTGATAAAAATGGCAGAGTGGTAATGGCTCCGTACAAAATCAAGGTGCTGAATACCATCAACTTTGCAAAGAGTATGCACTATAACCCGTTTCATTATATCCGGTCTGAAAAGGATATTCTGAAACTGGTAAATACGATCATGGTAAATACCAAGGGAGAGGGAGAAAAATCCTCAGAGGATTTCTGGACGAAAGCGGAACGCCTGTTATACTGTGCTTTGATTGGTTATATTTATTATGAAGCACCGGAGGAAGAGCAGAACTTTTCAACTCTGCTGGAATTTATCAATGCCAGTGAAACCAGGGAAGAAGATGAAGAATTTAAAAATGCGGTGGACTTGTTGTTTGAGGAGCTGGAAAGAGATGAGCCGAACCATTTTGCAGTAAGACAGTATAAAAAATACAAACTGGCTGCAGGAAAGACAGCAAAAAGTATTTTGATCAGTTGTGGTGCCAGACTCGCACCCTTTGATATTGCGGAACTGCGGGAGCTTATGTCTTATGATGAGATGGAACTGGATATGATCGGAGATCAAAGAACTGCATTGTTTATTGTAATCTCTGATACGGATGATACATTTAACTTTGTGGTTGCCATGATGTACAGTCAGCTTTTTAATCTGTTATGTGACAGGGCTGATGACGTTCATCATGGAAGACTGCCTTATCATGTAAGAATCCTCTGTGACGAGTTCGCAAATATCGGCCAGATTCCGAAGTTCGATAAGCTGATCGCAACGATCCGAAGCAGAGAGATTTCTGCATCCATTATTTTACAGTCACAATCGCAGCTCAAGACCATCTATAAGGATGCAGCGGAAACCATCACAGGCAACTGCGATACCATGCTGTTCCTTGGTGGAAAGGAAAGTACCACTCTGAAAGAAATTTCGGAGACTCTGGGAAAGGAAACCATTGATTTATATAACACTTCTGATACAAGAGGACAGAGCCGGTCTTACGGTCTGAACTATCAGAAAACAGGAAAAGAACTAATGAGCCGGGACGAACTGGCAGTCATGGACGGAAACAAGTGTATTTTGCAGCTTCGAGGTGTCCGTCCGTTTTACAGTGATAAATTTGACATTACAAAACATAAACGGTATCAGCAGTTATCCGATTATGATAAAAAGAATGAGTTTCATGTGGAAGAATATATGAAACATCAGATGGAAGTCCGGTTGAATCCGGATGAGACGTTCGACCTTTATATGTATGAAGGCAGTGAACTGGAAGAACAATCAAATAATAAAAATGAAGGCACAGAGCATGTAACGTAAACATACATAGCTCTTTTTTTATGCCCTTTTGGGAGGTAGCAATAATGCGTAAGCATGAAAGACCGCCCATCAGGGCGGAACCCTCCGAGTAGTAACCGCCTGAAAATCACAATGAAAACAGAAGTTACGAAAGGAGAATATAGATTATGGCGTTTTTTACATCCGCAATTAACATTTTACAGACTCTGGTTGTTGCAATCGGAGCCGGACTTGCAGTTTGGGGAGTTATCAACTTGCTGGAAGGATATGGAAATGATAATCCTGGAGCCAAGTCACAGGGAATCAAGCAGCTTATGGCAGGTGGAGGTGTCGTTCTGATTGGTACACAGCTTGTACCATTACTGGCGAATTTATTTTAGCCGGGGCAGTAGGAAAGGAGAACACGCATGGATAAGATTTTTGAGTCCATAGAAGAATGGATGCGTAACCTCCTTACAGGCATGGTCAGCTCAAACCTGACAAACATGTTTACCGATGTGAATGAAAAAACCGGTGACATTGCAAGTCAGGTTGGGCAAACGCCCCAGGGCTGGAGTGGCAGTATTTTCAGTCTGATCCAAAATCTGTCGGATTCTGTGATCGTACCGATTGCCGGAATGATCATAACCTTTGTGTTGTGCTATGAGCTGATTTCCATGCTCACCGAAAAGAACAACATGCATGACATAGATACATGGATGTTTTTTAAATATTTTTTCAAGATGTGGGTAGCAGTCTGGTTCGTGAGCAATGCTTTTACGATCACAATGGCAATTTTTGATGTCGGGCAGAATGTAGTGAACCGGGCGGCAGGTGTTATCAACCAGCAGACGGCAATTAACATTGATTCAGTAGTCACCTCGATGGAGACTGCAATGGAATCAATGGAAGTAGGGGAGCTGATTATACTGGCACTGGAAACGCTTCTGGCGAGCCTGTGCTTAAAGGTTATATCCGTTTTTATAACGGTCATTTTATATGGCCGTATGATAGAAATTTATCTGTATTCGTCAATCGGTGCAATTCCATTTGCCACTATGAGCAACCGGGAATGGGGACAGATTGGCAGCAATTATTTAAGAGGATTGTTCGCACTGGCATTCCAGGGATTTTTTATCATGGTGTGCGTGGGCATTTATTCTGTGCTGGTTGCAAACATACAGGTATCAGACAATGTGCATACGGCACTGCTCAGTGTAATGGCATATACGGTGATACTGTGTTTCAGTCTTATGAAAACAGCTAATTTCTCGAAGAGTATTTTTAATGCACACTAAATGTGGAAAAGGAGACGATGAAAATGGCTTTTGTATCAGTACCAAAAGATCTGACAAAAGTGAAAAATAAAATTATTCTCAACCTTACAAAACGACAGCTTATCTGCCTTGGTATTGCAGCGGCAGTAGGGCTTCCGTTTTATTTCCTGTCAAGGGGATTGATTGGTTCGAGTAATGCGGCAACCGGAATGTGTCTGTTGATGCTTCCGGCTTTTTTATTTGCAATGTATGAGAAAGATGGACTTCCTTTAGAGAAAGTCCTCAAAAATGTGATCGTAGTGAAATTTATCCGTCCTCCGGTACGGAAATATGAAGTGGAAAACCTGTATGAAAAAAAGAGGATTGTGACAAAAGCGAAAGGAGGAACCGTTCGTGGAAAAAGAAAGAAACGATAAGAATCTTCCAGGGCAGATAGAGGATTCTTCTTATCCGGATGACTGGTGGCTGGATGAAGAAGATTCTGCTGATGGTTTGCCGGTATTTGATCCGGATAAGGCACAAAATTATGCAAAGCCTGGGGAGCCGATGATTACGGGCTACGAAGCTCTGGAAAGACGCAGAGGTATCCGAAGACCGGAACGCAAATTAAGCAGACGGGAAAAGCGTGCCTGGAAAAAAGCACAGAAATATGAACTGAAATTACATAAGGCACACGAAAAGGAAGAAAGAAAACTTGCGAAGCAGGCGGCAAAACAGGCTGCTCGTGAAGAAAAAAAGGCACAGAAACAGGCGAGGAAAGCAGAGAAGCACACAAAAAAGACAAAGCCGCCTGGCTCATTAAAATCCAATGGGAAAAAGGGCACTGTAAAGAAAGTATCCAGCACGAATAAAAACAGCAAAGGCAAAAACCTTACTGCACAGCAGTCCATTCCGTACAGGGAAATGGGAAAAGACGGGATCTGCCGTGTGGAGGATGGATATTATTCAAAGACGATTCGTTTTTATGACATCAACTATCAGTTGGCACAAAACGAAGATAAAAATACCATTTTTGAGAACTGGTGTGATTTCCTGAATTATTTTGACAGTACCATCCATTTTCAGTTGTCCTTTATCAATCATCACAGCAACATGACGGAATATGAAGATGTGATCCGCATCAAAAAGCAGAATGACAGTTTTGATGATCTACGTATGGAGTTCGCCCAGATGCTCAAAAGCCAGTTGGCAAAGGGAAATAATGGTCTTATCAGAACCAAGTACATTACATTTGGGATTGAAGCGGATAATATCCGGGAAGCGAAACCGAAACTGGAACGTATTGAAACCGATATTCTCAATAATTTTAAGGTTTTCGGGGTATCTGCGTATCCGTTAAATGGTGTGGAGCGTTTGCAGATCATGTATGAAACATTCAACCAGAATGTCAAAGTGCCATTCAGGTTCAGCTATGATGATATGCTGCGTACAGGATTGAATACAAAGGATTATATCGCTCCATCCAGCTTCCTGTTTAAAAATGGAAAGGATTTTCAGATGGGAGATACCATCGGAGCAGTATCCTATCTGCAGATACTGGCACCGGAGCTGACGGATAAAATGCTTGCCGAATTTCTGGAAATGGACTGTAATCTGCTTGTCAATCTGCATATCCAGTCCATCGACCAGATGAAAGCAATCAAGCTGGTAAAGAGTAAGGTTACGGACATTAACCGTATGAAAATCGAGGAACAGAAAAAAGCGGTACGTTCCGGATATGATATGGATATTATCCCGTCTGATCTGAACACATACGGAGGGGAAGCGAAAAGACTTCTGGAAGATTTACAGTCAAGGAATGAGAGAATGTTCCTTGTGACTGTGGTGTTCTTAAATACAGCGAAAAATAAACAGGAGCTGGAAAATGTGGTATTTCAGACTGCAGGTATTGCACAGAAATATAACTGTGCGTTGAAAAGACTGGACTATCAGCAGGAACAGGGACTTATGAGCAGCTTGCCGCTTGGAAGAAACTGGATTCCGATCAAGCGGGCCTTAACTACCACGTCAACAGCTATTTTTGTTCCTTTTACAACGCAGGAACTGTTTATGGGTGGGGAATCTATCTATTATGGGTTAAATGCCCTGTCTAATAACCTGATCATGGCAGACCGGAAAAAGCTGAAAAATCCAAATGGTCTGATACTTGGTACTCCCGGTTCTGGTAAATCTTTTGCGGCAAAAAGAGAGATCACCAATGTATTTATTGTCACAAAAGACGACATTATCATCTGTGATCCGGAGGGAGAGTATTTTCCTTTAGTCCGGGCATTTAACGGACAGGTTATCCGTATTTCCCCAACCAGTCATGATTATATCAATCCAATGGATATTAACATCAATTATGCGGACGATGACGATCCGTTATCTTTGAAATCAGATTTTATCCTTTCGCTTTGCGAACTGGTAGTAGGAGGAAAAAATGGTCTGGAACCAGTGGAAAAAACAATCATTGACCGATGTGTGCGTCTGGTATACCAGGACTATCTTGCAGATCCGGTTCCAGAGAAAATGCCAATTCTGGAAGATTTATATAATCTGCTTCGCAAACAGGAAGAGGCTGAGTCGCAGCGGCTGGCAACGGCACTGGAAATCTATGTAAATGGTTCTTTGAAGGTATTCAATCACCGCACAAATGTAGAGTTGAACAATCGTCTGGTATGTTTCGATATTAAAGACCTTGGTAAGCAGTTGAAAAAACTTGGCATGTTGATCGTTCAGGATCAGGTTTGGAACAGGGTAACAGTCAACCGTTCTGCACACAAGTCCACCAGATATTATATTGATGAGTTCCATCTGTTGCTGAAAGAGGAACAGACAGCAGCATACAGTGTAGAAATCTGGAAGAGATTCCGTAAGTGGGGCGGTATTCCGACTGGTATCACGCAGAACGTCAAAGATCTGCTTGCTTCAAGGGAAATCGAGAATATCTTTGAGAACTCGGACTTTATCCTGATGCTCAACCAGGCATCCGGTGACAGGCAGATCCTGGCAAAGCAGCTCAATATTTCACCACACCAGCTCTCCTATGTAACAAACAGTGGAGAGGGAGAAGGACTGATTTTTTATGGAAATACAATTATTCCATTTAAGGACAGATTTGATAATACCCTTATGCTTTATGCGTTAATGTCGTCGAAACCGGAAGATGTAGAGAAGCGTGAAAAACTCGGCATTAAAGGAAGAGACGATTAACAGGGGGAATGTAAAGTTGAGTGCAAAAATAGAAAAAATGTTCAACCATATCTACTGTATGGATTGTCTTGCACTGATGAAACAGATCCCTGATGAAACAGTTGATCTGATATTGACTGATCCTCCGTATGGTATTTCTTATCAGAATCAGTTTACAAACCATAGACATGCTGTTTTGGAGGGAGATAGCGGAATACCTTATGAAGAATTTGCAAAAGAGTGTTATCGGATTTTGAAAGATAACACTCATGCGTATTTCTTTACCCGGTTTGACTGTTATCCCCATCATTATGAATGTTTGAAAAAAGCAGGATTTACAATGAAAAATTGTATGGTCGTTGAAAAAGGAACTGTTGGAGGAATCGGAGATTTAAAAGGGAGCTTTGCTAACAATGCAGAGTGGATCATCTTCTGCCAGAAAGGACGGCGGGTATTCAACCATACGAAGTTGTTGAAAAATAAGAAAAAAGCAGGAGTTTTTTATCACAGAGGACGGAATGAACCAAGTCAGAAATATAAGACCAGGTTTAATGCCTGTTGGTTTGGTTCAGATTATCCAAAGGCAACTTATAATTCAGCATGGCAGAAACGAAATGGAATTTACCATCCGACAATTAAGAATGTTGAGTGTTTATCATGGCTGATACAGATTTCTTCACTGCCTGGAGAACTGGTTTTTGATGGTTATATGGGAACTGGAAGCACTGCTTTGGCAGCAAGACAGAATGGAAGAAATTATCTTGGAGCAGAAATTGCTCCAGAACATTTCAAGACTATTCAGAAACGGTTAAGTGAACAGGAGGTTTAACAGCGTGAGACGATTTATAGCAGGAATATTGATGATTATTTCGATCATTCTGCTCACTGTTAGTATTTACTTTCTGATGGGGGTGTTTATGCAGGAAAGACAGGATAACCAGTTACAGCAAGAGTTACAGGAACTTATGCAGGAAAAAGAGGACGAGTCAGAAGATACTTCTGACGATCCTTTGATAGAGATAGATGCTGGAATACTGGCATTGCATGAAGAAAATCCAGATTGTATCGGCTGGCTGACCATTGATGGGACGAGAATAGATTACCCGGTCATGTACCGGCCTGGAGATAAGAATTATTATCTGCATCGGGATTTTAACGGGGAATATTCTGCAAATGGCTGTTTATTTCTGGCAGAGGAGTGTGTACCAGGAGATTCGGACAATCTGATCATTTATGGGCATCACATGAACAGTGGGAAGATGTTTGCTGACCTTGAAAAATATAAAGACGAAGGCTTTTATGAAGAACATCCGATAATCCTGTTCCGCACGATATGGGGAAATGAACAGTATCAGATATTTGCAGCATTTACAACACCCGTTTATACAGGAAATGATTTTGATTATTACAGTTTTATCAAAGCAGGAACAGCGGCTGATTATAAAAAATTTGTTGCTTCCATTAAGGAAAAGTCATTTTATCAAACAGGAACAACAGCAAAATACGGAGATAAGCTACTTACACTATCAACCTGTGAGTATTCTCAGAAAAACGGGCGTATGGTACTGGTTGCAAAGAAAAATAACGGAAAATTACCATAGATCAGGAGATGATGACCATGCAGGAGCATGAATATAAAGCAAGGGACAAGACTGTCCAGAAGATGAGCCGGGATGGACTCCGGGAAAAAAATCTCCGCAGTAAAAAGGAAAAGCGGATTACCGGGCGTGAGGCAGATGAGAAGAAAACAGCCGGACACAGGGAACAAGAGCTGGACTTTGGAAAGGTCAGAAAAACTCATGCTGCAGAAGAAACAGTTGAGGAAGAGAAAGAAGGAAAACACAGACTGCAGTCCAGACACGCTTTTCTGGAACAGGAAGAAGTTGCGGAAGCGGAAGAAATAGAAAGCTCAGAAATGAGTAATGAAAAAGCAGGCGGGGAGAAATCTCCGTCTGTTTCACGTTCCAGACTTCGTAAAGAGAGTATTCGGGGACATCCAGAACAGAAATTTGAACGTGATTCTGAAATAACAGAATCGGACAAGCAGAACCAGAAGAAAAAGATGGTCACAGCCTATGCAGCAAAAGAGCAGAAACGCTACCATGAAAAGTCAATGGAAGACTTTCGGGAAGAGATCAAAGGCAAGACAAAAAGAGAACAGATACGAAAAGAACAGAAGAAATCAAAATCCCGGCTTTCTTTTGAAGATGAAAGCAAGGGTGTGATTCCTGGTAGTGGGATGGCAAAAAGGGGAGCTTCCGCCGTTTCGGAAACGGTATCTGATTATGGTCAGAAAAAGGTCAGAGAAGATACCGATGATAATGCTGCTCTTGATGCGGCAGATCAGATGGAGTTTGCAGGAGAAAGTCTTGCAAGAAAGTCTATCTACGTTCGGGAACGATTGAAAGAGAACCGACAGAGAAATAATCGGTTAAAGGAATCTGTTCTGGAAGAAACAGAAAAATCCCGCCTGCAGTTTGGCACCAGTGCTTCCGATGAAGCAAAAAGGGCGGTTCAGAAAGAAGCAGAGCAGAAAAAGCAGTCTGCCTTAAAGAAATTATTGCAGAAAAAGCGTTATCAGAAGCAGTATCAGGCTGCGAAACAGGGAAAAGCTGTGAAAGACGCAGTGCTTGTAAATGCACAGCGATTTACAGAAAAAGCCAAAGCTGCGGTCAAGGAGCTTGTGGCACAGAACAGAAATATCCTCCTGTCCATAGGAGTTCTGGTTCTGCTGTTTGCGTTGATGGCAACGAGTCTGTCAAGCTGTGCTGCATTATTCCAGGGCAGTTCCAATGCTATTATTTCTACCAGCTATTCCAGCGAGGACGCAGATATTTATGCTGCGGAAAATGCTTATGTGGCTTTGGAAAATGCACTGAATGAACAGATCAACCAGATGAAAGCAAACCATTCCGATTATGACGAGTTCCAGTTCCAGATTGATGAGATCGGACACAATCCGTATCAACTCATTTCTTATTTGACAGTCAAATACGGCGGTTTTACCTATGCAGAGGTTGCGGATGAGATTCAGGATATTTTTAAGGAACAGTATGGATTATATACGGATTCGACACGAGAAACCGTAACAGAAAAGAAAACAGTCAGGGTTGGAGAATCACTGGGACAGGTTGTGACCAGTGGATATTGCAACTGTCCGATCTGTTGCGGGCAGTGGAGTGGAGGCCCGACTGCAAGTGGAGCATATCCACAGGCAAATCACACGATTGCGGTGGATGCTTCCAATCCATTTGTGCCAATGGGAACCCATGTTGTTATGAATGGAGTGGAATATGTAGTAGAAGATACAGGAGCATTTGCAAGATATGGTGTTCAGTTTGATGTATTTTACAGCGATCACGCTTCTGCATCAGCACATGGACATCAGACCTGGGAAGCATACATAGCAGACAGTAATGGAAGCCAGGAGGTGGAAGTAACTACAACAAGAGAAGTAAACCGGCTGGACGTAACACTTACGAACCATAACCTGGATGCAGTTTTAAGAAACCGTATGACAGATAAGGAACAGGAGCAGTATGACGCTTACAATAAATACTATGGAAATCGTGATTATCTGTTTGACCTTAATACAATTCCGACAGGCGGGGCAGGTTTTGGATATGATATTCCGGCAGAAGCACTTTCTGATCCGCAGTTTGCCAAGATGATCAGGGAAGCGGAAAAATATCTGGGTTATCCGTATGTATGGGGTGGTGCATCGCCATCTACCAGTTTTGATTGTTCTGGTTTTGTATGCTGGGTAATCAATAATTGTGGAAATGGATGGAACGTGGGAAGAACAACAGCGGACGGACTTCGTTCTTATTGTTCCTATGTATCTCCATCGGATGCAAAGCCGGGCGATCTGATCTTTTTCCAGGGAACTTATGATACGCCGGGAGCGAGCCATGTTGGAATTTATGTAGGAAATAACATGATGATTCATTGCGGGAATCCGATTCAGTATACAAGCATTGCAAGTTCTTACTGGCAGCAACATTTTATGGCATTTGGCAGACTTCACTAGAAGGGAGTAAATAAGAGATGAATATGCGGTTAAAAAAGGTTCTGGATGACATTCAGAAAACTGAAAACAAGATTCTGGAACTGCAGGAGCATGTAAGGCAACTGAGAATCCAGAAAAAGCAGATGGAAGATGCAGAAATCATTAAGGCAATCCGTTCCATGAAGATGGACAGCCGAAAGATGCTGACTTTTCTGGACGGGATTCAGAATGGAACAGTTACCATGCAGTTTGATGAAGAGGGCAATCTTTCTATGGATAGTTCTGAAACAGGTATAAAGAAAGAAGAAAATATGGACAGAGAAATGTCAACCGGACTGATAGAAGAAAGAGAGGATTTGGAAGATGAAGAATAAAGTAATGAAAAAAATTTTGATGATTATGTTGTCATCAACAATACTGATGGGTTCTGCCAGTGTGACCGCTTTTGCACAGGCAAATGAAAACGCAGAGCAGACTGAAACTGCGGAACAGGTGATAGAAGAACAGCCGGCGGAGCAGCCTGCCACAGAGGGAACACCGTTTTCCACGCCGGGAAACGGACAGCTTGTGGATGATAAGGAGAATGACAGTTCCAAGCAGTTTCTGACGGTACAGACAAAGAATGGAAATACCTTTTATATGGTCATTGACCGTTCCGGTACTTCCGAGAACGTGTACATGATGTCACTGGTAGATGAAAATGATCTGGCAGAGTTCTTAGATGAAAACGAGGAAACCGAGAAAAAAGAGGAACCAGCAGTTGTACTTCCGGAAACGACTGCAACACCAGAACCAGAAACTACCGTACAGCCAGAAACAGAAGTGAATCCAGAATCCGGTGGTAATAAAATGTTGGGTTCTGCAGTCTTGGGCGGCGGCATTGTACTGGTATTTGGTGGTTTAGCTGCTTTTGCTTTAAGTAAATTCCGAAAGAAAAAAGAGGACGGTATTGTAGAGGAAGGTCTAGAATTTGCTGATGACAGTTACATCAATGAAGATGAAGAAAATGCAGAAGATCAGCAGAAATAACAAAAATTTATAAGGTATGGAGAAAGGGCAGTTCTTTATGGACTGCCTTTTTGACAGGAACAGGAGGAAAATATGGCGAAATTTTTAGTAATTGCAGAGAAACCGAGCGTGGCACAGAGTCTTGCAAAAAATTTATCTGCTTATCAGAGAAAGGACGGGTATCTGGAGGGGAACAGTTGCATTGTCAGTTGGTGTCTGGGACACCTGGCAGAATATGCACCACCGGAAATTTATGATGAAAAATATGCAAAATGGCAGTTTGAGGATTTGCCGATCATCCCGAAAGTATGGAAAGTACAGGTATCAGAAGATAAAAAGAAGCAGTTTGATGTGCTATGCAACTTAATAAACCGGGCAGATGTAGCATATCTGGTCAATGGCTGTGATGCCGGAAGAGAAGGAGAACTGATTTTTAAAAGAGTTTATGATCTGGCAGGCTGTCAGAAACCAGTGAAGCGTCTGTGGATCAGTTCAATGGAAGATGAAGCCATTCAGAAAGGATTTCAGTCCCTAACTGACGGGAGAGAATATGCAGGGCTTTGTAATGCTGCGGTATGCAGGGCACAGGCGGATTGGTTGATTGGAATGAACGCAACGAGAGCCTACACAACCAGATATTTTAAGCGTTTGGTAGTTGGCAGGGTACAGACACCGACGCTTGCCATGCTGACGGAAAGAAAAGAGAAGATCGAGCATTTCAAGAAAGAAGCCTATTATAAGGTTTCTCTGTCAGATGGGAAACTTATGGTAACATCAGAGAGTATCCCGTTAGAAATGGAAGCGGAAGAATTAAGAAAACTTTGTGATGGGACAGAAGCACTGGTCACAAGGGTAAAAAGAGAGCAGAAAAAGACTTTCCCACCAAAACTTTATGATCTGACCAGTCTGCAGAGGGAAGCAAATCGTTTTTTTGGATACACTGCCCAGAAGACATTGGATATGCTGCAGGAGCTGTACGAAGAAAAGATGGTTACCTATCCGAGAACAGACAGTCAGTATGTAACCGAAGATATGAAAGAAACGGTAAAAATGCTTGCCGAAGGCATGACAGGTTTTCTTCCGTTTCTGGAATCTGGACAGACTAGAGGAAACATAGATCGTGTGGTTAATAATGCAAAGGTATCTGATCATCATGCAATACTGCCGACAAAAGAAGCAATGGAAAAAGGCATGGGAGGACTTTCCAGTGGAAAGAAAAATCTGCTGATGCTGATCGGACAGCAGCTTGTTCAGGCAACAGGGGAAGAGTACCTTTATGAACAGACAGAAATTTCCGTACAGTGCAAAGAACATGAATTTGCTGCGAAAGGAAAGCTGTCTGTGCAGATGGGATTTAAAGAAGTGGAAGAAGCCTTTCGGAAATATTGTGTGAAGGATAAGAAATCTGATGAACCGGATAATAAGACAGAACTTTCAGAAGGGTATGAGGAGGGAATGATTCTTGCTTCTGTAAAAGCAGAGAAGAGTACCCATTATACTTCCCCGCCGAAAATGTTTACCGAAGATACTCTGCTTGCTGCAATGGAAACAGCGGGAAATAAGGAATTTGATTCTGAAACAGAGAAAAAGGGACTTGGGACACCGGCAACCAGAGCCAATATTATTGAGAAGCTGGTATCTTCCGGGTATGCAGAACGTAAAGGAAAACAGATTCTTCCTACGGTGGCAGGCTGTGAGCTGATCCATGTAATGCCGGAGAATCTGAAATCTGCAAGCCTAACAGCAGAATGGGAGAATCTGCTTCTGATGATGGAAAAGGGGAAAATCCAGGAAGATGAATTTATGAATGGGATTGTATCCATGATTAATGAGATTCTTTCTTTGTGCAGGGCGATCCCGGAAGAAGAACGGAATCGTTTTCAGACTGCAAGGGAAGTAATTGGAAAATGCCCGGTGTGTGGTTCTGATGTATATGAAGGAAAGACCAATTATTACTGCTCTGACAGAAGCTGTCAGTTTGCTCTGTGGAAGTCGAACCGCTTTCTGGAAAGTATGAAAAAGTCGATGGATAAAAAGATGGCGGTGGAGCTTCTGAAAAAGGGGCGTACCCATGTGAAAGGTTTGTATTCCAAGAAAAAGGACAGCAAGTTTGATGCAGATCTGGTACTGGGCGTGGAAGAGGGAAAAGCCAGATTCAGTCTGGAATTTCCTAAAAAGAAAAAATAAAGCACAGTCAGAAGGAGGAATAGGTTATGGCTCGTTTAGATGAGATACGTGGACTTGCAGAATATCATGCAACCCATATCAGCAGTTCACCAAGGGACTGGATGAATTATCTGGATACCGCAGCCAGGTTATACAGGTATCCGTTTATGGATCAGCTTTTGATCCACGCACAGCGTCCAAAAGCAACTGCCTGTGCTTCACTGGAATTATGGAATGAAAAAATGCTGCGGTGGGTAAACCGAGGAGCAAAGGGAATTGCTCTTTTGGATGAAACCATGCAGAAAACAAGACTCCGATATGTATTTGATATTCAGGATACTCATAAGGTAAAAGGTGGAAGAACCCCTTACCTGTGGCGGTTGCAGGAGAAGCAACAGGAGGAGTTATTAAACCATTTAGAAGAAGTTTATGGACTGGAAGCTAAAGATACAGGAAGTCTTTCTGATGCACTGATGGCAACAGCGAAGTATATGGTAGAAGAAAATCTGGATGAATACCTGGATGGCTTGACATATGTGACGGAAGGAACGTACCTGGAGGAGCTGGAAGAAGATACCATACGCAGTGAATTTCGCAGTCTGTTGACAGACAGCATTTATTATACGATGGCTTCCAGATGCGGACTTGATCCGCTGGAACGGCAGGAAGAAATGGACTTCGTACATATCACAGACTATAACAGTTTATCAGTGCTGACATTTATTGGAAATGCGACGAGCATGGCCAGTGAGTCTGTGCTAGTGGATATTGGAAGATTTGTACACCGTATTTCATTAGAAGAAATGAAAAAGGGTATTGAAAATTCGGAAGAAAGGAATTATAATGAATTTAACACGTTAATTCGTGAAAGTAAAGAAAACAACAACAGCATCATAGAGTTCGAATATTCACAGGAAGATGAAGGAGGAAATGAGCATGGAACTGACATATCATCGCAAAGGGGATTATCTGTTTCCGAATCTGACAATCCAGGAGACAGAGGTACAGATTGGGAAATACGGAATGCTGCGGAGGACATTTCTGAAGGAACACAAGAACAGCCTGTATCAGAGCCTGTTACTGACTGGGAAACTGAACAGCCATCTGGAAGAGATCGAGAAAACAGCACAGAAGAGATTGGAAGTACAGATGGCGAAACTGTTGGAGAAGAATCCGGCACCGTCGAAAGAGGAGAACCCGATGGCGTGGACAGCACATATGAACAGTCTGACGGCAACAGCGGAAGAGAGCATCTTGACGGAATTGGTATACAGCTAATCGAAGACACAAGTGAAGATCAGTTAAGTAAAGCAGAGGAAGAAATTGCCTCTGCTTTATCTTTGCCCGAACTTCCATCTGTAAATGAACAGAAAAGGGAAATCGGAAACAGAATAGCTGCCCTCTATGCCGGGGAGATTGCCATTCCAAGTGAAGTGGTCGATGAGGTTTTAAGAACCGGAGGAAACCGAAGCAAGAGCCAGCTTCGTATTATCCATAATTTTATGAGTGAACAGACACCGGAGGAATATATGGAGTTTGTGAAGCGGGAGTATGGAACTGGTGGAAAAGGATTTGAAATCAATGGTATGGAGTATTCGGTCTGGTTTGATGAAACTGGATTGCAGATTGCAGTAGGGCATACCGTTACCGATCAGATTCTGGATAAAGCGTTTTTGTCCTGGGAAGATGTGAGTGGCCGTATCCATCAGCTTTTGAAACAAGGCGAGTATGCACCGCAGTCCGTACTTGATGTTGCAAGGGAGAATGCGATAAAGGAACATGCCCAGGCACTTGCCTATATGAAAGCGGATATGGCAGAGGGTGTAGCAGAACTTGTCTTTGATGAAGAGGATTTACCACATCTTCACAGTATTTATCCGGAAATTACTGATTATCTGGAAGAGAAACTAACAGATCCGCAGTGGCTGGCAGATCTGAACGAGCGTCTGGAAGGACTGGCAATGGCTTATGAGGAAGATAAAGGTATTATGCGGTTCCGCACCTATAATCCAATCAGAATATCCGGACAGTTCCAGAAATTTGCTGCAGAAGTAATTCCATACAATGCCAGAGATGAATTCGCATGGCAGGAACATAAGGTATTTATTACTCAGGATGAAATAGATGCTTTTCTTGCCGGTGGAGGTCCGTATTCGGATGGAAGGCTTTCTACCTATTCTTTTTATCTCCTGAATGAAGATGATAAGGCAAGGACAGATTTTATCAAGGAAAAATATGGGATAGGCGGTCAGAGCCATGCTTTATGTGGAGCAGACAATTCACATGCAGATTATGACGGGAAAGGTTTGAAGCTGGAGAGAGGGGACTATGGGAATCCAGATATTTCGGTGTTACTGCCCTGGGCAAAAGTTGCAAAAAGAATCGGCTATCTGATTGATAACCAGCAGTTCTTACGTTCTGCAGATTATTCCCGTATGCCGGAATATGAGAGGGAACGGATTGCAGGAAAAGTGATCAGTTTTTATGCAAGACTGCCAGAAGAAATTGAGCGTCCGTTTAAACAGGATTTCTTTAATGAAGAAGCAAGAAAAGAACTTCCTGTTATGCTGAATGATTCGGAGCAGACGCAGAAACTGTTACAGGATATGGATGATGCCCTGGCAATGCTGCCATTGGATTTTGAAGCAGTGGGATATACCTATGAACAGAAATTACAGCTTTTGACAGAAGTGCATCAGTATGTGGAGGGCAGTTACACGATTTTCCCGGCACAGGAAGTACCAGATCAGGCAGATGGCTTAAATGGATACCAGATGTCTTTATTTGATATTGTGAGTGCTTCCGAACCAGAAGAAAATACAGAAGAACCAGAAGTGGAGAAGGTACAAAAAGGAGAACCAGAATCAGAATTTGAGTCGGAATCCGTAATTGTGCAGGAAGAATGGGACGAGAATGTATTTGAATATCAGGGGTATCATTTTGAAGCAGTGGGGGTTCTTCCTCAAGGTCTGGAAGGAAAAGAACTGGTAAACCAGACAAGAGGAAATACAGAATTGCACTTGACTACCTACGAGCGAGAAGATGATATTTTATATTCCTATGCAGGATTCTACGAGGCAAGTGGTTCATCAAAAGCTGATATTTTCCGCTGTATGGAAACTGGACGAAATTATATTCCAGGGGAGAACGAACTGTTTGGATATGAGGGAGAATTTCTGCCATATCTGCAGAATGAGCAGATACAGGAGCAGGAACCGCATAATTTTCGCATTACAGATGATGACCTTGGTGCTGGCGGTCCGAAAGCAAAGTTTAAAGCAAATATGGAAGCTATCCGGCTGCTGAAAGAACTGGAACAGGATCAGAGATTAGCAACACCGGAAGAACAGGAAGTGTTGTCAAGATATGTTGGATGGGGCGGTATTCCACAGGCTTTTGAAGAGAGAAACAGTGCCTGGGCAGAGGAATACACGCAGTTAAAAGGAATCCTCACACCAGAAGAATACAGTGCAGCAAGGGCATCAACGCTGAATGCCTTTTATACTTCTCCGACAGTCGTCAAAGCAATGTATGAAGCACTTGGAAATATGGGACTGAAACAGGGAAATATCCTGGAACCGTCCTGTGGAGTTGGTAACTTTATGGGACTTTTACCGGAAAGCATGAGTGCTGCAAATATGTATGGTGTGGAGCTTGATCCGGTTTCTGGGCAGATTGCAAAGCAGCTTTACCAGAAGAACAGGATTGCGGTACAGGGATTTGAGGAAACCAGTTATCCGGACAGCTTTTTTGACTGTGTGATTGGAAATGTACCATTTGGGGCATATCAGGTCAGTGACCGCAAATATGACAGATACCATTTTATGATCCATGATTATTTTATTGCAAAATCCTTAGATATGGTGCGTCCGGGCGGAGTGGTGGCAGTTGTCACGTCAAGCGGTACGATGGATAAACAGAATCCGGAAGTCCGACAGTATTTTGCAAACCGAGCAGATCTGCTAGGGGCAATCCGCTTACCGAACAATGCTTTCCAGAGAAATGCCAATACCAGTGTGGTTGCGGATATCCTGTTTTTCCAGAAAAGGGACAGGGCTGCGATCACAGAGCCAGACTGGGTACAGTTAAAAACCACGCCAGAAGGCTATACAGTCAATTCCTATTTTGCAGACCATCCGGAAATGGTGCTTGGGGATTTCACAACAGAAAGTACCCAGTACGGAAAACAGGAAGTAACGGTAAAGGCAAAAGAGGGAGCAGATCTGGCAGAACAGTTAAAAGAAGCGGTGAAACATATCCAGGGAACCATCACAGAGCAGGAGATTTCGGATACGGAACTGGAAGAACAGGTGGTATCCATACCGGCAGATCCGAGCATTAAGAATTTCAGCTTTGCACTTGTAGGAGAGGACATTTATTACAGGGAAAATTCTGTTATGAATAAGATGGAAATTCCCATTGTGACAGGCGAGCGTGTCAGAGGCATGGTTGCTATCCGGGATGCAACAAACAGACTTCTGGAACGGCAGTTGGAAGAATGCAGTGATGAAGAGGTTGCCAGCTTACAGGCTGAATTGAACCAGGTTTATGACAGTTTTACCGCAAAGTATGGACTACTCAGCAGCAATGCCAATAAAAGAGCGTTCAGCATGGACAGCAGCTATTGCCTTTTGACTTCCCTTGAATTTCTGGACGAAAAGGGCGAGTTGAAGCGGAAAGCAGACATATTTACGAAAAGGACGATCCACAGGGCAGAGCCGGTAACATCGGTAGATACTGCAAGTGAAGCACTGGCGGTATCTATCGGGGAAAAGGCAAAAGTGGATATTCCTTATATGATGGAGCTTACCGGGAAAACAGAGGAAGAGGTCACAGAGGAGCTTACAGGCGTTATCTTCAAAAATCCCCTTACAGATAAATGGGAGCCATCCGACGAGTATCTTTCCGGAAACGTCAGGGAGAAGCTGAACATTGCAAGGCAGTTTGCAGAAAACCATCCGGAATATATGGTCAATGTACAGGCACTGGAACGGGTACAGCCAAAAGATCTGGACGCTTCCGAGATTGAAGCAAGGCTTGGTGCAACATGGATTTCGCCGGACTATATTACAGAGTTCATGGCAGAAACATTCCATACACCACGACAGCATATCAATTATGAGCGTATCAAAGTACAGTATGCGGAAGTGACCGGACAATGGAACGTAAAAGGAAAGAACGTGGACAGCAGCAATAACCCGCTTTCCACCGCAACTTACGGAACACAGAGGGCAAATGCTTACAGACTGTTGGAGGATGCTCTGAATCTGCGTGACACAAAAATCTATGACACAATACATGATGCGGATGGGGAACACCGGGTACTGAACCGGAAAGAAACCACCCTGGCACAGCAGAAGCAGGAACTGATCCGGGAGGAATTTAAAGAGTGGATCTTTAAGGATATGCGCCGACGGGAAACGCTCTGCAAAATTTATAATGAACGGTTTAACAGCATCCGGCCAAGGGAATATGATGGCAGTCATATCCAGTTTGTCGGAATGAATCCGGAAATTAAGCTGATGGAGCATCAGAAAAATGCGGTGGCACATATCCTTTATGGAAATAATACCCTGCTTGCACATTGCGTAGGTGCGGGCAAGACGTTCCAGATGATTGCAGCCGGTATGGAGAGCAAGCGTCTGGGACTGGCACAAAAGAGCCTTTATGTGGTTCCAAACCATTTGCTGGAACAGTGGGGAAGTGATTTTTTACGGCTGTATCCGGGAGCGAATATTCTGGTGGCAACAAAGAAAGATTTTGAACCTGCAAACAGAAAACGGTTCTGTTCCAGAATCGCAACCGGGGATTATGATGCGGTCATTATTGGACACAGCCAGTTTGAGAAAATTCCGCTTTCCAGGGAAAGGCAGATTGCATTGCTGGAAGATCAGATTGCAGACATTACCTATTCTATTGAAGCAGCAAAAGAGGAAACAGGACAACAGTATACGGTTAAGCAGATGGAAAAGACAAAGAAAACCCTGAAAGCAAAATTGGAAAAACTGAATGATCAGACACGAAAGGATGATGTTGTGACTTTTGAGCAATTAGGCGTGGACAGGCTGTTTGTGGACGAGTCACATTATTACAAAAACCTTTTTTTATACACAAAAATGCGGAATGTGGCAGGCATTTCACAGACCGATGCACAGAAAAGCTCAGATATGTTTATGAAATGCAGGTACATGGATGAGATTACCGGGGGAAAGGGAATCACGTTTGCAACGGGAACACCCGTATCAAACAGTATGACTGAATTATACACCATTATGAGATACCTCCAGTATGATACTTTAATGAATATGGGAATGGGACATTTTGATTCGTGGGCAGCGACTTTTGGAGAAACAGTTACAGCAATCGAATTGTCACCGGAAGGGACGGGCTATCGTGCAAAAACACGATTTGCCCGTTTCTTTAATCTTCCAGAGCTGATATCCATATTTAAGGAAGCAGCGGATATTCAGACTGCAGATATGCTGAATCTCCCTGTACCGGAAGCAGAATATATCAATGAAGTATTAAAGCCGAGTGAGGAACAGAAAGAAATGGTGGAAGCCTTTTCAGAACGTGCAGAACAGGTTCGTGGCGGTGCGGTAGATCCAAGGGTAGATAACATGCTCAAGATTACCAACGATGGAAGAAAATGTGCATTAGACCAGAGGCTTTTAAATGATATGCTGCCGGATGCAGGGGAAAGTAAGGTAAATGCTTGTGTGGAGAATGCTTTCCAGGTATGGGAGGACGGAAAAGATACACAGGCTACCCAGTTGATCTTCTGTGACCTCAGCACACCGAAAACTGACGGAACATTCAATGTTTATGATGATGTGAGAAATAAGCTGGTGGAACGGGGAATCCCGAAAGAGCAGATCGTATTTATCCATGAGTATAATACGGAAGTAAAAAAAGCGGAGCTGTTTGCAAAGGTGCGGGCCGGGCAGGTAAGAATCCTGATGGGTTCCACTCCAAAACTCGGTGCTGGTACCAACGTCCAGGACAGATTACTTGCGCTGCATCATCTGGACTGCCCTTGGAAACCGTCTGACCTGGAACAGCAGGAGGGACGTATTCTCAGACAGGGAAACCAGAATGACAAGGTAAAAATCTTCCGGTATGTAACGGAAAATACATTCGATTCGTACATGTGGCAGATTCTGGAAAACAAGCAGAAGTTTATTTCACAGATTATGACCAGTAAATCCCCGGTTCGTGCCTGTGAGGATGTAGATGATACGGCATTGTCCTATGCAGAGATTAAAGCACTGGCAACAGGAAACGAATACATCAAGGAAAAAATGGATTTGGATGTGCAGGTAAGTAAACTGAAACTTCTGAAAGCAAACCACACCAGTCAGATCTATCGTCTGGAATCGGATATTGCAAAGCGGTATCCGGTACAGATTACAGCATTAAAAGAGAAGATTGCTGGTATGCGTGTAGATGCAGATGTGGTAAAAGGAATAGATTTACAGGACAATGACCACTTTGCAATGACAGTCGGTGGAAAGCTGTATACCGATAAAAAAGAAGCGGGAGTTGCACTCATTTCAGCAGCGTCCGGTTTGAAGTCTGTAAAATCTGCCGGGCAGATTGGTGAATATCATGGTTTTGCACTTTCTTCAGAATACAATTTCCTGTCGAATACTTATACCATGACAATCAAGGGAAAATGTTCTTATAAGATTGAGTTCGGAAAGGATACTCTGGGCAATATCCAGAGGATTCATAATGCACTTTCTGCAATCGAGAAAAAGCTGGCAGATACTGAGCAGAATCTGGAAACGGTACAACAGCAGTTAAAGACCGCACAGGAAGAGGTGCAGAAGCCATTCTCAAAAGAAGCGGAACTGAGTGAAAAAATGGAACGTCTGGCGGAATTAAATGCCATGCTCAACATGGATGAGAAAGGGGGAGAAAATCTTCTGGCAGACGAGGGCATCGGGGAAAATCCGGAAGTAAACGTGCCAGAGGAACGACAGGACAGAATTGCAAACAGTATTCATAAAACATCTATTCTGGAAAGGCTGAAAGAACAGAAACAGCAGGAGCAGACAGGCGAAACACAGCAGAAACCAAAAAAGAAACACGAACAGGAGTTATAAAGGGTATCCCGTCAGAGTGACCAGAGCTTTGGCGGGATTTTTCTATGGAGGATTTGATTATGGCAAACAGAGAAGAACAGTTAAAGCAGATTACAGAGCAGTTGGAACAGGGCGTTGCAGAAATATTCACATCAGAAAAATATACGGAATATCTGAACACAATGGCAAAGTTCCATAATTACAGTTTCAATAATACCCTGTTGATCGCCATGCAGAAACCGGAAGCAACACTGGTAGCGGGGTATCAGGCATGGCAGAAGAAATTTAACCGGCAGGTAAAAAGAGGGGAAAAAGGCATCCAGATCATTGCCCCGGCTCCGTATAAAGAGAAACAGGAGATTGAAAAGACTGATCCGGAAACTGGAGAGATTGTGATCGGGGAAGATGGACAGCCGGAAACAGAAGTGGTAGAGCGTGTCATTACAAGATTCCGGGTTACGACAGTATTTGATGTCAGCCAGACCACAGGAGAACCGATTCCAGAGTTTGAGGTATCAGAACTGGAGGGGGATGTTCTGATCTACCATGATTTTATGGAAGCATTAAAAATGGTTGCCCCGGTTCCTGTCCGCTTTATTGAGATTGACGGGGAAGCAAAAGGCTTTTATCAGCTTGTCGATAAATATATCGCTGTCCAGCCTGGCATGAGTGAGGCACAGACCATGAAAACAGCGGTACATGAAACCGCACATGCAGTATTGCATGATCGTGACCAGATGGAAGCAGAGGGCATCGTAAAAGACCAGCTTACAAGGGAAGTGGAAGCAGAAAGTGTTGCCTATGTGGTATGCAACCATTTTGGACTGGATACATCGGAGTATTCCTTTTCCTATATTGCGAGCTGGTCTTCCGGTAAAAATATGAAAGAGCTTCGTGCTTCTATGGACACCATCCGTAAGACTTCTGCTGATATGATCGGACAGATTGAGGAAAAACTCAAGGAACTTCAGATCGAAAGACCAGAGCAGGAAGTAACTGCTGTGGAGCAGACAGAAGAACTGAGTGCCATGCAGTATGCGGAGCAGACCATCAACCGTCTGGAACAGGAACGGACGATTTTTAGCAATGACCAGAGAAACCTTATCGTGAATTTTGCTTATAAACTGGATGACAGGGAAGCAACGGAAAAACTGGCAGAGAATCTTGCAGAATCTATTCTGGATGGAAACAGGGAAGAGGTACTAAAACTGATTGAAGAAGCGGAGGAGCAGATTGACAGTCTGCCGGATTCGATGATCGGTTTATCAGAATTGCATGAAGCCGGATTTTATTCAGAAAGTATGCTTCCGCTTACCAGGGAACGGGCAGTGGAACTGCACCATGAGGGAGTAACGGTTTACGGACTGACCGGAGCAGTGGGAGTCCAGGAGCAGTCACAGAGGGTTATGAATCTGGAACTGGACATTTTACAGCATGAAGGGTTATTCGGAGTGACGAAATTTGAATGGGAAAATTATCGGAGAAGTCAGGAAACGGTTATGACACCGGAAGAAAAAGCAAAAATCAAAGAAACACTTCTTTTAGAAAGTGATGGAAACCGCTATGGAATTTACCAAATCAACAGCGGACAGGAAGAAAGAGGGTACCAATTTTTAAGTCTGGAAGCGGCAAAAGAAATGGGATTTACCGTAGATGGCAAAGACTATCAGATGGTTTACAGTGAAAGACTGAGAGATGCTACGACACTGGACAATCTCTTTGAGCGTTTTAATATAGAACGACCAAACGATTTTACCGGACATTCTATGTCAGTCAGTGATGTGATCATTATGAACCGGGGCGGCAGATTAACCGCATACTATGTAGATTCCTTTGGATTTACAGAATTGCCGGACTTTGTGGCACAGAGAACTGAAATATTAAATGCCAATCCAGTAAAAGCATATCCGGAAGTTTATATGGGGACTTTGGAAAAGGCTATGCAGGAGAGAAATGTAGATGATTACCTGGATTCCAGAAAACGGAATATCGACTGTAAAAATGCAATCGAACAGGCAATCGCAGAGGGCTTTGACGGTATGCGTTTAAATCCAGATGCTGCAGTAAGCGTGGTTGAAAAATATGGGGAAGAACGGGTTGCTTTTGTTCTGGCAAATACATTGAAACAGCTTTCCTATGATGGAAGATTTTCTGATGGCAATAAACGTTGGGCAGATGGCATTGATATTCCGGAAAACATCAGCCGGGGAATGGATCTGAACAGGGACTATATTGTGGGCAGTCATCCTGCAGTCCTGAATGGTTTCATTGATATGGCAAGAAAAGAAATCCGTACCCGGAAACTGGAAGAGGTGCTTGGTGTGAAAAATCAGCATATCACTGAAACTACAAGAGGATATGAAGCAGACGGACATACAGGCACCTGGTATGCAGTGGATATGAAAACGTATCATGGGGAGCGATTCTTCCAGATGCGGAATGAGGAATACGGTCAGGACGTGGCAGATATTATCGTATCGGAAAATGGAACACTGGTGGCAGAGGACATCTGGGATGGATTTGATGAAGGAGCCAGGGAAGCTATTTCAGAATATCTGGAAGAAAATGGTGCAACAGTATATGACTTGATGAATATTCCGGACCAGGCAACAGTTATCTTAGCAGACGGAACAGTTATGAAAATCATGGAACAGCAGCCAATCAGTACGGATACATGGGAGCCGACACTGACCGGACAGAATCTGCATGGGGAAGAACAGAAATTCAGTTTTTTCGAGATTCATAAAGTCAGAGAAAATAATGGTATTGATCTGAAAATGCCAGAAAATCATTATATTGACCAATATTATGTGATCGAAGATCTGGCAGCAAAAGGTGGAATGAAGATTGAGCGATATAAGGATCTTGGGGCTGCCCTTGGAGCATATTACTCTCTGCCTAATCATAAAATGAAAGCTCTTGGAATTGAAAATACGGCACCGCTGCGAGGCAGTCTTGATTTTATCCAGTGCAAGAATGGAATAGATACGCTGATCTATGATTGTCAGAAAGTGGAGGGATGGCTGAATCCGCAGATATACAATACTTTTAAAGAGATAGGCAACAGTCTGGAAGTGCATGATACAGAGATAGCATACCAGATTGGAGAGCAGTATTTTACAATCCAGACAGTAGAAGATGGTTATGATTATACATTCTATGATAAGGACTATCTTGAACTGGATGGTGGTGTCTACGATAATCCGGATATTTCTATTTCAGAAGCAATGGAGAACATTTTAGAGGAAGAAGGATTGCCCCTAGAAGATGCAAATGTGATGGATTATGAAGAACTGTATGCAGAAATTGAATATGCAGAAGAAGAGAGAATGGAGAAGATACAGTTTGAACGTAATTGTCCAAAGGCTTTTTTTGATGGTTATGACAGGGAAGCGGCATTAAAAAATTATGAGGGAATAACCGTACAATTTAAAATGTCTGGTATGTATTTAACAGTGCAACCGACTGAGGAAGGCTATAAATACCTGGTGTATGATCAGAAACTTCATGAAATTTCAGGAGGTGCCTGTGGAAATTCAGAAGATTCTATTCAGAAAGCAATGTATGCCAGCCTGAAAAATGAAGGTTTGGAAGATGTTGAATGTGTAAAAGTTGATGACAGGGAGTTTCGGGATAAGGTAATCAGTCATTCTAAAGAAGTGTTGGCTAGTGGAGATGTTCGATTCACTTCGGAACTTGGCAGATGTGAAACAGCATTGAATGGAATGGGCAGGGCAGAAATTGAATATGAAGTTTTATTTCATGCAAGAGCTGTTCTGGAAGAAATGGGACTGGAAAATGAAGTTACATTGATTGGGGCGAGAATACATGGTTCCAGAAGCAGAGATGACCTGTATCGTGCAGATTCTGATCTTGATGTGGTGCTTTCTTATCGGGGAAATATTCGGGAGGATAGTTTTTTTAACGAATTGAATTCCTATGGTATGGCAATAGCAGGCATTAAAATAGACATTAACCCAATCTCAGAAGAAAGGATTACCCTAGCAGAATATATAAAGGAATCCGAAGCCTATCTTGATCATCAGGAAATCAAGAAACTCGCAGTGGACTTGGATAATTTTAGTTATGAGTATGATACTTATGAATATAAAGATAGTGTTGAAAATAGGGAAGAACAGGTCGAGAAAATTACAGAGGATATTTTGAACAAGGATACAGCAGGTTTAAAAGACTGGCTGACTGAGGTGTCGGAAGAATCGGATATAGACAGTGATGTAGTCACTGCCCGGTCATTACTCTCACGTCTGGAAAATGCAGAAACACTCTCTGTTTTTACCAGGCAGCCAGAGCAGAAACAGCCAGAAGCCACGATCACTTTTTATGTTGCGGAGTGTATGGAATTTCCTGTTATGGGTGAGTATCATGAGAACCTTACCCTGGAAGAAGCATTACGCATTTATGAAACGATTCCTGCAGATCGCATGAATGGAATAAAAGGTGTTGGATTTGAACTGCATGATGGAAGTGATTATGACGGACCGTATGATCTTATGCGACTGGGAAAAGTTGACCGGGAAGATGTGGATATGATTCAGCATTATAAGGAAAGTCCATTAGTACAAAAAGCAATGGATGATGTGGAAAAATATTTTGCCCAAAAGCAGGAGCTTACGAAAATAGAGGAGAAGCCTATACAAAAAGAAAACGTTCCGCAACCAAAGAGCAGAAAAGAATCCGTTCTTCAGGCACTCAGAGAGCGTCAGGCGAAAATAAAAGAGCAGGAGCAGAATACGTCGAAAGAAAAATCCAAGGCACATAAGAAGGGAGATGTAACATTATGATGGTAAGGTTTGAGGAAGATGAATATATAGCAGTCGCAATTTTTGATGCAGGAAACCGGATTCAGACAATGGAAGCGATGGATGAGATTTTTTCCTATCTGGACGAAGATATGAAACTGCTGATTTTTACAACGATTCAGAAGCTCTACTATCTTAGCGATGAGGGATATGAAGAACTGCAGAAAACGGTAGAAATCTATAAAGCAGATCTGGAGGTGGATGGAGAATGAGTACAAGTCAGTTTGCAGTTTATCAGCTAAAAAAGAAACCGGAATTGAGAAATCTTCTTTTCCGAACCTATGAGGAACTTGCAAAGGATCAGATTCCTGTGCAGATAGAAAATTATGAACAGGTATATCTCGGAACAATGAAGCCGGGAGAAACACCGGAGCAGATAAAAAAGGAGTTGGGGAAGAAACAGCCACACAATTATAAAGGTCATGCAGTCAGTACCAGTGATGTGCTGATCCTTAATGATAAGGGTGTTATGACCACTTACTATGTAAACAAAGATACCTTTATAGAAATTTCTGATTTTATGAAAGTCACATCTTCAGAAGGCGGTGGACTTACAAAAGATACAGTGGGATATGAAATAGCTGGAAAAGACGGAACATGGGAAGTAATAGATTATCTGCTGGTAGAAGGCAAGAATTATTTCCTTATGGAACATGAGCAGTATGGGAAAGATGTTGCGTATGTAGTCTTAGATCAGAAAGGGAATGTACTTGTAGACGGTACTTACAATGGATTTGATGATGTAGTAAAACAGAAGATTCTTGATTCTCTGTATCCACCAGTGCAGGAGCAGGCAGAAGGCTATAAACCGAAACTGGATAACTGGCAAAAGTACATGGAGAATGGGGAATACCTGCGAAGTGCGGAAATCACAGAGGAAGCAAATTACAATATGATTGATGGACTTAAAAATAATGCAGCACCAAAAGATAAAAAGAATCGTCCAAAAGAATCTGTCCTTGCAAAACTGAATGAGAAAAAGGAAGAAATTGCAAGACGTAGTGGACAGAAAGATATGCAGCAGGTAATGGAAGAAGATATAGAACGCAAGAAAAGATAGGTTCTTTTATTAATGGATTTGAATTATAGATTCGAAGTCTTATATTTAGGTTGATGAAAGATTGTTATGTAGGTAGTCTTTTCTGCACTTTTTAATTTAGCTAATACTTTGTGTTTTCAGAAAATATTATTTTTTTATCAAAATTTGTAAATTAATGTCACTATTATGGGCGGGTATTCGTATTATGATTAAAAGAGAAAACAAAGGGGGTGAATCCAATGGGAAAGATATTCGGAAGTCGGAGCAAAAAAGATAATATTTCTAATAAGGGAGGAATTACATGAGAAACAAAAGAATGAGTTTTAAACGTTTATTATTCACATTTATGGTTATGGTATGCCTTTGTGTTCCGTCGTCGATTGTTTTTGCACAAACAGATAAAGAGATGACTCAAGAAGCGGATAAAGGTGTTCCGGAAGTGCGTTTTACAGGCGATGTTAACGGACATGAAGAATTTAAATTTGTACCTGTTGCCAGAACAACTCAAGAACCAACATCAAAATGGTCTTGGAGTGATGGAAAATATTATGTAGATGGTAGTAGTAATTATTCAACATTATATACAAATTATTATTTTACGAGCGTTAAAGGTAAAAAATTTAGTTTTTCTGCAGGCTCAAGTAATAAAGTAAAGGTTGATTTGGTACATAAAGGAACTATTGTTCAAACGGTTGTAAGTAGTTGGACAATTAGTGCGGGTGGTAGTAAATCACATACGATTACAGCTGATGATCTTGGCGGATACAGCAATAGTGATAAATTTTATTTTCGTTTTAATAGCAGCCCTATAGGTAACCGTTATTCTATTTCAGGTTATTTTGGCTAATGTTTTGTAAAAGCCCTTCTATGCAATTGATAGAAGGGCTTTTACACTTTTGAATTTATAGGGGGATTTATGGAAAGGATTAAGAACAATATATTTTTTAATTTAAGTAATACAATGCTTAAAATAATAGGATTAGTATGTATGACCATTGATCATTTGTATTTATATGTATTTGCAAACACTACGATAAATGTTAGTATTTTTAGAATTGTGGGTCGAATTGCAGCACCGTTATTTCTTTTTGCTGTGATACAGGCTATGCGGTATTCATCAGATAAAAAAAGTTATATTTTCAGATTGTATAAATATCATATATGTATTTGCATTCTTGAAATTGTTTTATCGTATTTATTACATTCGGAGATCTCATTTAATGTAATTCCAGAATGGCTTTTTACAGCAATTTATATTTATTTGATTGATATGATTATAAAGAAAGAACATATTATAAGGCATATAGTTTTAATGCTTATACCTATTTTGGTAGGGATAGGAAGTCTTATAATAGGGCCTAGTTGTTCAGTAATAAATGTATTTTTACCTAATATTTTTACGATTCAGTATTCTCCATTTTTTCTGATCTTAGGAATTGGATGGTATTATATGAAAAAAAAGAAAAATCAGATTGTAGCATTGATTTTCTTTTCAGTATTTGTATTAATAGGTTCTTATATTGTAAGTGCATCTCAGTATTGGGTTTACCCAGGGTTGTTTAATTATACCCAGGCATGGATGGTTCTTGCAGCACCATTTATTGCATTATATAATAATCGCAAAGGGAAAAATTTGAAAAAATTTTTTTATATATATTATCCAACACATATTTGTATTTTTTTATTGCTTGGGAGATTTGTACATTAAACAATATTTGATGAGTGCAAATTAAAAGATGAAAAAATACTATATAAAGTTGTCACCTTTTGGAATTCTGAAACGTTTTACTGTAAAGGGACTAAAGTTGGGAGGTGAGAGGCATGATTGAAACATCTTCAGTTGAGGAGATATTTCAGAAATATGGAGAAATGATGTATAAACTATGTATTGTAATGCTTAAAAAAACGTATGATGCAGAAGACACGGTGCAAGATGCATTGATAAAATATATGCTAAAAAAGCCTCTCTTTGAAACCTATGAACACGAAAAAGCATGGTTAATTAGAGTTACAATAAATCTTTGCAAAGATAAATTGCGTTTTTATAAACAATATCCACATATAAATATTGAAACAATTAAGACTACATATCCTGAGGATAGTATAGATAGTCAGATATTTGATGTCCTTTTAGAATTACCATCTAAATATAAGACAGTGCTTTTTTTATATTATGTAGAAGGATATAAATGTTTTGAAATAAGTAAGATTTTGAAAATTACAGAATCGACTGTGAAAAAGCGTTTGGAACGGGGACGGAATTTATTAAAAAAGAATTTGGGAGTGAATGAGTGTGGATAAAAATATAATTAAAAAGGCTGTGACAGGAATCGAATTTACGGAAGAATCGAAGCAGAGAATATTTGAGGGATTTGAAAGAAAAAAAACTCTGAAAAAAAATTTTTATATGAAAAGAATTACAGTTGGAGTAATTGTAACAGCTATGTTATTTTTATGCGTGTTCATGAATATTATGTCAAAAAATAAAATGACAATTACTGTTTATGCAATGATACAGGATGGAAATGTGGAAAGTTCCGTTTTAATTCCGGAGCATAAAGAAACATTAAAATTGATGGAAACACCGGTAGGAAATGGTTATATATTTCAAATAGATATACCAGAAAATTATATGTATGAATGCAAATCATTAGGAAAAGAAAGCAATATTTTTACGATTTACCAGAATGAAAAAAATATATACTGGATTCCTGAGAAAAATATGCTTGGTCAAATCTATAGTAATGAAAATGAGAAGTTAGCAAATAATACTCCAGATTATGTAGACGAATGTGAATTTGAAATAGTAGTTTATGATGAAAGTAAAGAAATTTCATATAGTGAAATTATAAAATTTGAATTAATAAATGAAGAATGTATTGTTATGTTAAAGAAGTAAACTGCTGTTGGAAATATCCTATTAATACTTTAGAAAGAGAGCTGATTGGTTATGAGAAGAAAAACAAAAGTGTTATTTATGGCATTAAGTATGTGTTGCATGTTGCTTATAAATTCGTCATATGTAATGGCAGCAAATCCCGATAATAACTTTTCAAAAATGGAAGAAAAAGTTGATGGGAAAATATATAATGAAAAAGGGGATGTACTGAATTTATCTTATATTGAATTTAAAAGTAGTTGCACGCATGCTTCTGGTAATCGTGTAACTGATACTGTATGGCAGCATAGACATACTGGATCAAGATGTGATGTATATAAAGCAAATGCAACATGGTGTAAAAAATGTAATACTATTTTAAAATATAATAGTGCTTGGGTGTATTCATATACACATTACGGATGTAACAAATAAATATTTACGGATATTTCCTAGTGGAGAAAATAGAATAATATTATTTATATAGAAAAAAGAACTTTAGAAAGATGGTGCATAGCACCATCTTTTCATGTATTACAGAAAAATATAAAAACTTAAGTACCTTACAGATATATGCTACTCTGGTTTGGTGAGATAGTCATATTCTTTCGGAAAGGTAATGGTATCCCAGTCGATTTTTTTGGCCTTATAAACTAATTCCTGATAAGGGGAAGCTGAATTTTTTCGACGATATGTAGCGATTACCTGCTGTGAAATTTTGGTAACTGTGCGAATATCTGTATTCAGTACTGTATTTGGCACATATTCAGCACGATGAGTTTTTACAAAACCAAGGCAGGCTTTTACGCCACCAGCTAATTTTTCTGTATATAATTTTGGATTGCATCCGTTAAAATCTCCAACCATTTTAGCTGATATATTTTTAAGCATAAGTTGTGGAAGAATTTCAAGTTTTAACTGAGTAGTTCCATCAGATGCGAAGGAAAAATCTTCAGGACTTAATTTATGGTTTAAACAGCGCTTGTAAAAATCAGTAGCAGTAGTGCCATCAATTAATTTAATGCCTGTAAGGTGAAGAAAATTATATGGATAAAAACTTACTTCCAGAGAAGAAATATGTTTATGCTTGTCTTTTAAAATAAATAAGAGCTGATAGCCATTGAGATTTTCTTCGTATTTGGCAGCGCAATCTATAATGATAGAAATGGCCTGCTGTTTGTTGTATTTTGTCATATTATGACCTCTGCAATATGTATAAAATATTTAAAGGGAGATTACAATACCGTAGCATTGTGCATCTCCCTTATAGACTGATTTTTCTGTTGTCCGCCAACACTCCAGCCCATATGTCTGGCTTTGCTTTCAGGTTTTTCTGTTGCCTGCCAACTCTCCGATTCATGTTCGGCTTTCGTTTCGGATTTTAGGTGTCAGCCACACCAACAGGATGTCGCCTGTTTTCCTATTCATAGTATATGCGAAAAAATGAATTTAGTCAACGGAGAAAGTGAAAAATAATTTGGAAAATTTTTTATCGAGATTTTTAACGGAAACAAGAATGTTCTTGTGACGTTTCGTGCAGAGATTCCTGTATATGTGGGTGATTAAGAATGATATCCACATTGGAGCATACTGTACGAAGTTCACGTTCATATTCACGCCGGGAGTTAAATTCATCTCGCTGTACTGTCTGCAATTCTGTTAAACGACTCTTTTCCTCACGCAACATTTTCAGAGTAGGGAGTTTTTTGCCCTGTGCTTTTTCTTTGAGTATTCGGAGAGAAGACTCATAAAGGGTGAGTTCTGCCCGGTGATCTTCATAAAATTTTTCTTTATTTCGACTTTTTCGGTAATCGAAATAGATGGATTTATTGGCAAGGTACTGTCCGGTGTAATGAATCTGTTCATTTATACTTTTTAAAGAGTCATCTGTGGATTTCAGAGTATTTCTGGCATCAGTGCTTTGGGCAGAGGCATTGGAAAGGGCAGTATCTAAATCTTCTTTGCTCTGGAAACCATGTTCCTGTACATAGGCAACTGTCTGAGCCATCATCTTAAGATTAGACAGCTTTACTTTTTGTGCGTATGCCTGACTTTGCTGTGCCTTGATACAGTGCTGTAAATCTGTTACAAGTCGTAAATCAGATTTTATAAAAAGGAAAGAGTGTGTAGTTTTGTCAGTTTGGACAGAAGCTGACGATTTTGACTTTTCTGAAAAATCTGTAACTGGTCTGTCAGTAGAATGTGACTTTTCTGCGTGTTGCCTGCTGGAGTTCTCTTGGAATACCTGCAGAAGATGATTTTCTTCATAAAGCGTTCCAAGATTTCTTCCGGTGATGTATTTTTGACGATTAGGATGCAGGTAGCTGTATCTGCCACGACTGACTTTAAATGTAATATTATATCTATTAGACAGCAATCTAGAAAATTCTTCTTGTGATGTTGCCTGTGAAGCAACCGTATCAATCGCATCACGAAGGTATTGCTTCTCCGTTTGAAATGTTGTCTGTCTTGGAGTAAGTCCTTTCTTTTTCAGTTCTGTATTGTGTTCATCGAGATTTTTTTGACCTCTGCGTTTTGCCCAGTATTCTTTTTCGGATATTTTTCTTTCCGCAGATGTCAGAAGATCTACTTGGTTTAGTCCATTGGAATGACACATATCCATAACTTTTTGCTTTAAGTAAATTCGGTATCTGTCAGAAAGATGATGTTTGTATCCAGCTTTTGAATCCCGGTCAAATTCCATATAGGGTTGTGGCTCGGTATCATACTTTCGCACACTGTTGATTACAATATGTACATGAATATTCCCACTGCCATTATGACCATCAGTGTGGGTGCAGACAAGAGCCTGGTGCCCAGGAAAATTCTCTCTGGCATATTCTACGCCAAGTTTCTGTGCCTGCTCTCCGGTCAGACCATGTTCTTCCTGATCTTTAGGATCAAAGCTGATGATGTAGTGATGCGACTTAATCTCATTAAAAGACTGATTTTTATGAAAGAAAGCGTTAGTTTCCCGACATTCCGCATCAAATGTAAACGGATCACAGTTTATACCATCCAGATAATATTCTTCACGAAGAAACATATTCCCATTATCATCAAGAATTGGTTTTTGCGTATATTCATCATGTTGGAAAATCAGATAGCGTTCAGCTTCTCCATAGTCGGCATTCTTGCTTGCAATATGTTTCAGGATTGCCATATTAGTTTTCTCCTGTGTTATTTCTATTATTTGCATTGACAGTGGTAAAATCTCCAGCCAGTTTTATTACTTCGTATTTTAATTTATAAATTTCAGCAATGCTCTTTTTGATTTCGTTACGCATTTCCTGTGAATGGAGTCCACCAGTATTAAAGTAACGAGCTATTTGGTTCAGATTGCTACCAATCTTTCCCAATTCAGCAATTAATTTCTTTAACTCCGGTAGATCTGCCACAATTTCATATTTCACAATTACTTTTTTATTTGTTATCTGTTTACGGACATACTCTGCTAACGGGAGGCTTGCTGCTTTTGCATTTTCTGCAATTATTTCATATTCAGTATTGGTGAGACGGAGCATGATATGACGAGTATGCCGTAAGTTTTTATCTTTTTTAGGTCGTGCCATTTTATAGTTCCTTTCAAAATAAAGATATTTCTATATATAAAGCCGATTTGAAAATATCAGGCGGTAACACAATAAAAATATTTATGGATTTTTCGTGATAGATATGATCACGATGCGACTGTTTTTTTACAGGAGCCAAGTATGCATATTAGTGAAAACTGTATTATCTGAGGGTATGGGGAGCAGAATCCCCATCAAGATTGCCGGAAAGTCGAAAGTCACGAAGTGAGTTTTGAGTTACTCAGGCGAAACTTGCTCTAAAAATGACTGCTTCATATATAAGCCGATTTACAGAAAAAATGGAAATAAGAAGTTTATATACTATAAATGAGCAAATTTGAAAAATTGCACAAAATTATCCCGCTAACTTCATAAATGCATCAAAATCATTACTTTCTTTTGCACATCGGAAGAGATACTGATACTTTTCTGTCTGGATAATGCTTCCAATTCGGTGGTAGCCTTTTTCGAAAGAACAGAATTCACCGGTCCCTGCCACACACATAAAATGTGCCATTGACACGAGCAGCCAATATCTTCGGATCCCCTGCGCAGAACGTATCTGGTAGCTGTCCAGTGCCAGTTTATCCTTACACTGGCGAAAAAATATTTCTATCGGCCACCGGCCAGCATAATAAGACAGTGTTTCGTCCACTGACTATTGTATCGTCTACAATGCAGAAAACAGGCTTTCCGGTGCGTGCTGCTTCTGAATAAATAATCTCTATAACAGAACGTTTTAACGTATCTGAAAGTAGAGAATCATCCCATTTCCCTGAATTAAGGAAATGTGCAATCGTAGTTCTGTGACAGGAACTGTTTTTAGCAAAGTCCGTGGTTTTTCCATGATATCCTGAAATAAAAATGCTGACCAGGATACTCATAAGATGGTTTATCACTTGGTTCGAGTAAAATTTGCATAAGTTTAATTTCATAAGATGGTTGTATATGAATGCAGAATGATGTATAGTATTTGCGAGAGGCACCTTCTTTCGTAAATGTTGAAAATGTTTGTTTTGTCACTTTCATTATACAACATCCGGAATCGAGGTGTCTTTCTTTTATGCAAAATCACGAACTTGCTCATTTATAGTTTATATAAATGAAAAAACAAAAAGCAATAGTTAATTGCGAAAATGTAAAGTTGTATTGCTTGCCCAAATGGTATATCAACTGTATAATACATCAAACAAAAGGAGGAGGGAGCTTATGAATAAAGTAAAAGATAGTAATCAAAACATTGCAAAGGCAGTTCTTAAGATAAGGCAAGATAACAAGCTTTCTCAGGAACAATTTGCTGAAATGGTAGGAGTAACAAGACAGGCGGTGTCTAGATGGGAAATGGGAGTCTCTGTTCCAAATATTAATACACTTATTCTAATAAGTGAGAAATTTGCTATTCCAGTTGATGAAATGTTAAAGTCAGGAGACGTTGTTGAAAAAATTGATAACAATAAAACTCCTTTCAAAAAAGATAGAAATTATAGTATTGTATTTTTAACTATTGGGGCAGAGTGGCAATAGAAAAAAATATGGAACTTTTTAAAACAGCCTATGAGCATTCATATGACTATATTTTTGAATATCCACTATCCATCATTTTAATATTAGCATTGATGTTCATAGGCTTAGGTATATGTTTCATTTCAAAGAAAAAAAGGAGGCGATTTGATGAAAAAAATGATTAGTATTTTGACAGTGTTGGTACTTAGTATTGTGACAATGTTGCCTGTAAAAGTAATGGCTGCAGAATATCCACATAAAAACAGTGAAGTAAAGCATGTAAATTTGCTATCTGATAAAACTGAGTATGGAATACAGCCACAAACGGATGGATACTATTATTGGAAAGTCGATAGTAAGACGAATCAGGGAACAACTTATGGTTCATGGAGATTGGGACCTCAGGGTGCCGGCCCAGGTACAGTTTCTGTAAATAAAACAGATACAGTGACTAACACAATTAGTGGATCATATACCAGTGTAGGAGATATATCCGCTTCTTTAGGAGCTACGATTGGGAAGAGCCAGTCCTATTCTGTACAGTACCCTTAATTTCCAGCCTGAGATGCTTTTAGGGCTATTTCAGGCTGGAAATTAAGGGATGTGCAGGATGTTCTTGAATTATTGTACACTTTAACGCCAGAACAATTAAAAGCGGTGAAACATATGATTTCATCCTATCTTGAATTCAAAGAAAATATGGAAGAACAAAATGAGAGATTAAAAAGTGGGATATCCAATAAATGGATGTCCCCTTTCTGCTTTACATATCAGCAGTCAAAATTATGGAATATTTGTTTATCATCTTAGCATGTAAGAAAACCGTGAATGTCAACTGATATTGGGGTATTTGTTGAATGCTGCAAATTTGGATACATTTATGTGGAGAAGGATAGGACCTTACAAGTTCTATCTTTTTTGTTATGCAATTTACAATATAAAAAATTTTTTAATCTTTAGAAAATCTTTATAGTTAATCAGTATACTAAAAAAATCAATTAAAAGGAGATGTATAATAATATGGAAACATTACTGAGAACAGAGAATTTAACAAAAAAATTCAAGAATCAGGTAGCAATACAAAATATTTCAATGAATGTACCTGAAAATTCTGTCTATGGCCTTTTAGGACCTAATGGTGCAGGAAAATCTACTACATTAAAAATGATAGCTGGAATCTTGAAACCTACCAGGGGAAGTATTATTTTTAATAAACATCCGTGGAAAAGGAGTGACTTATCAAACATTGGTGCATTGATTGAAACACCTCCTTTATATGGAAATCTAACTGCAAGAGAAAACCTTAAGGTAAGGACTGAGCTGTTAAATATTTCGGATGGTCGTATTGACGAGGTCCTTGAAATATCAGGTTTGACTGGTACAGGAAAAAAGAGAGCAGGACAGTTTTCTATGGGAATGAAGCAAAGACTTGGCATTGCAATAGCATTATTGAATAACCCCAAATTACTAATATTAGACGAACCTACAAATGGCCTTGATCCTGTAGGTATTGAAGAGCTGCGAAATTTAATAAGGCAGTTTCCGAAGCAAGGTATGACAGTTATTCTATCTAGCCATATACTATCGGAAGTGGAACAGATTGCAGATTATATAGGGATAATATGTAATGGGAAATTGGAATACGAAGCACCAGAGAACAAAGAAGATAATCTTGAAGCTTTGTTTATGGACATCGTAAAAAGAAATAGAAGGGAGATTATTTAATGAGATATATAAGATCAGAAAATTTGAAATATAAACGGTCTTTCAGCAGAAAATTAATATTTGTGGTACCCATTATTACAGCTTTTGTAGCTGTTATATTTGGTGGAATTAGAAATTTTCAAGCACAAACTATATATTGGTGGTATACATTTCTCTTACCGGGGACGGTTGCCATATACTGTTCATTGTCTGAGAAGAAAGAAAAAAGTGTACGCTATCACACCTTTTATACCCTATCTATTGATTTAGAAAATGCTTGGTATGCTCGAGTGTTAGTTATAGCATGGTATATGCTTTTGACAGGTATTATATTAGTTCTTCCGGCAGTATCAATGAAAATATGGGCACCGGCCATTTGCCAAATATCTAACGGAAAATTATTACTTGGCAGTATATGTATTGTAGTTATGTCATTATGGCAAATTCCTATTTTGCTTTTTTTTAATAAAAGAATAGGTATACTTTTGCCGCTTATAATTAATTGTATGTTGCCATTGGCTATTTCTCCGTTATCTAATACTGATCTATGGTTCTTGATACCTTATAGTTGGGTCTCAAAATCTATGAAAAGTATTATCGGATTAGACGTAAACGGAACAATGACGACCGTTTCCTCAAAAGATTCATTAGACTTTACTATTGGACTCTTATTATCTGTTTTACTATTTATTATAACTGTTATTATTACTGCAAAAAAATTCAGAGAGGTGGAAGGATGAAAAGTCTTTGGTATGCAATTAAGTCGGAAGTTGTAAAATTACGACATACCCCTATTTTTTTGTTGCACATAATTGTACCGCTTCTAGGAGGGTTATTATTTGCAATGTATTTTCACTTATATTCAGGACAACAAAGTATAACACAAAGACTGAATCTAATTTTACAGGCAACATCAGCATTTTTCCCTCTTGCAATTTCTATTGCTGTTAGTCTAGGTATAAACTTAGAAGAAGAAGGGCATTTTCAGGCACTTTTTGTAGGTATGGAGAGTAAGAGTAAATTAATTATTGCAAAGTTAATTCTATTCTTAGGAATAGGTGCAGTAGCCATTGTGATTCTCTTTTTACCAATTTTATTTTCAGTAGCAGTTATGGATCAAGAGCTTAGTATTTCTGTTCTTAATACAGTATTGTATAGTTATGTTTATTTAGTTTTAGGTAACATTGTAACTTATATAATCCATTTTTGGTTATCTCTGAAATCAGGGCTTGGAGCTTCAGTTATAACAGGGGTGTTGGAAAGCCTTATTGTTATTTTGTTTAGCAATCTTCCGTTGAAGTTAGTTATTAGTTGGGAATATATTCCTTGGGCGTGGGCAGTAAATATGTGTAGACAAGAAATTTTGCAATTTAACACTCAACTCTCTACTCTTCAACCCAATATTATATTTAAAGTTATCATTATAACATTTGTGTTATTGTTGGTGTTTTGTATATGGTTTGAGAAATGGGAAGGAAGAAAAAATTATGAAGAATAGTATATTAATAAAAAGGGTGATTCTGGTATTTTGTATGATATCTATAATGATCATTGGTTCAGGTTGTGCTGCTAAAAAGACAGTTTTAGAAAACCAAGGTAAAACAGAATGTTATTTAGACGAGAAAGATGCAACGAAATTTATATATAATGGACAACAATACACAATATTAAATAATACAGTGGATAAGAATTCATTAGGTGATTGGATTGGATTTATTCAAAAGTATGTTGCACTTGATGAAAATTATAACATACTAAAAAAATGTGATATGGGAGTCAACGTAGTAGGAGATTTAAGCGACTTAATAGATCATACAGATGGTACCGCATATTATGTGCCATATTTGAATGTATATAAGACAGAAAATGAGGGGGATATGAATAATTTAGTTGTAGATGTAGATAACGATTTCCATAAAGCAATTCCATCAGAAAATGCGAAAGATGGTGATTTAAAGATAATTTTTAAAAATCAAAATGACACCAAAGATATAGAAAATGATTTACCACAAATTGATAAAGAAGATGTGAGGAATTTGACTTGGGAAGGTAAAACATATCAAATTACAGATCAAGTTGTACCAAATGAAAAAATAGGCGATTATCTATGTACTTTATCCGGAAATATTACTTTTGATGCAGAAACAGGCAGGGAACTTACACATGATGAGTTAAATGCTATTGATATAATTCCGGGCGAACTGTCAAACCAAAAACGGGAGACTTGGATATATGATTCGGTATACACCGTTATTGGAAAGGATAAGGATAGTTTGGCAGTTGAAATTAATTATAAATGTGTATATGCTATATTAAAAGATTAGTATGGGTCAAACTTGTGACTATAATATCTAACAAATAAAAATTTTAAAAGGAGAGGATATCTTGATTAAAATTCTAGTTATAGATGATGAAGAGGCAATACTTGAGCTTGTCAAACGTGGACTAGAAAAGGATGGATTTGCTGTTGACACTTTGACTTCTGCAAAAAAGGTGGATGTTAGTAAACTGCGGCAATATAATTTGTTGATTTTGGATGTTATGATGCCGGATATTGATGGTTTCACATTTTGCAAAAAAATCCGTGACATATTCAATGCACCAATTTTATTTCTGACAGCTAAAACACTGGAAGACGAAGTATTATATGGTTTAGGTATTGGGGGAGACGATTATATTACAAAACCCTTCCGGATTAAGGAGTTAAGAGCTCGTGTAAAAGCACACTTAAGGCGAGAGTCCAGAGAAAATCATGATTATTTATTTTCAGAAGATGGAAATATTAAGTTTGATTTGTCAGCAAAAAAGCTATTGGTTTGTGAAAAGGAAATTCCTTTGACACATAGCGAATACAAAATATGTGAATTGCTGATACAGAATAGAGGACACGTTTTTTCCAGAGAGAAAATATATGAACGAGTTTTTGGATTTTATGGAGAATCAGCAGATAATACAATAGTTGTTCATGTTAAAAATATACGAGTGAAACTAAGTGAAGCTGGTGTGAATCCTATACAGACAGTGTGGGGGATAGGATATAAATGGGAGTAAAAATAAAAAAAAGGCAGTATTCTCTAAAGTTTTTTTTTATAAAGTTTATATTGTCATTGATTATAGGAGCTGGAGTGAGTATTGCCTTACCGCTGGTCTTGGCAACACTTGCAAGTAATATGGGATATATAACTGTTGCAAATTATAATGAGATACAGGCTGAGAAAACGGCAAAAATTTTAGAAACAGAAAAAAATCCTGACTATAAGAATATTCCAGCAGGGATAAAATACTTAATAATTAGCAAAGAATTCGATATCTTAAATACTAATATGAGCAATGGGGAACAAAAAGACGCATTGAGATATGCAAATGGTAAGTTTGAGAAAACAGCATCAGGTAAACAATTTATTTTAGTTACAAGAGATAAAGAATTCTGTATTTTACAATATTATATTGGTTCTCATTTCACCAATATATGGTTAGATATACATATGCCATCTCCAGATATTTTGATTAATGCAGGAATGATTTTAAATTGTTTATTTGTATTTAGTATTATGGTCTTTTTGTTTGCAAAAGAACTAAGAAAAGAGTTGAAGCCAGTAATGGATGCGACTACAAAAATAGAAGAGCAGGAGCTGGAATTTAATATTTCATCATCGAGGATAATAGAATTTAATGATATATTAAAATCTATTTATAATATGAAAAATAGTTTAAAAAAGTCTTTGAAAACGCAATGGAATATAGAGTGTCAGCAGAAAGAACAAATTTCGGCATTAGCGCACGATTTGAAGACACCGTTGACGATCATAGGTGGTAATGCTGATTTATTATCTGAAACAAATATTAATCAGGAGCAAGAAGAGTATATTAACCATATTTTAGAGAGCTCTAAACGCATGGAAAATTACATTGCTATATTGATTGATCTATCCAAGAATACTGGTGAGATTCCGATAAATAGAGAAAGCATATCTATTGGAAAGTTTATTGATAGTATAAAAGGACAGATGCAGTCTGTAGTTGCAATGAAAAAAATGAATTTAATAATTGCAATTATGGATGAATCTTTTAGGATAGAGATTGATACAGTATTAATGGAAAGGGCGATTATAAATGTTTTATCAAATGCCGTAGATCATTCTCCTACACATGGGGAGATTATTTTTAACGTGACGAAGGATAAAGGAAAATGTAAGATTAGTATTATAGATTCAGGTCCTGGTTTTACGCCGGCAGCATTAAAATATGGTTTAGAAAGATTTTTTATGGATGATAAGAGTAGAAATTATCAACACCATTATGGAATGGGGTTATATATTACAAATTCTATTGTGACACAGCATGGTGGAAAAGTAGAATTAAAAAATAAAAGAGGAGCAGAAGTAGATATTATTATATAGGAAAAATTCATAGTTCAGGTTAGCTCTGGTGGAATACACCAGAGTTTTTTTACTTTATAGGATTAGGGTGTCAAAAGCCCATTTTAATATTTGATTTTGCTTGTACCTTGAAAATTTAACACGAATTTGTGAAAGATATAATTTTTGCGCCTATAATTTATTGATATTTTGAAACTGTGGTTCATTGATTTTATGCTGTTTTCTTATTTGAAGCATACGAATCCAAGCTATTGATATAATCTAATAGCTTTTGAAAATCTAA
>ENA-ORNZ01000615-ORNZ01000615.1-human-gut-metagenome-genome-assembly--contig:-NODE-615-length-46371-cov-6.040310_pt1 | contig 46371 bp, 43 predicted proteins | sample MGYA00242124_ERZ509040 | MGnify/ENA primary metagenome ERZ509040 (study PRJEB26280, sample SAMEA2338733) | human gut metagenome | biome: human gut; feature: human-associated habitat; material: faeces... | reverse complement strand
TTCCCCAGAAGCCCCCACTTCAAATTTCTTCAAAATTAAGTGGTGGGTAATTCACTGTAAAAGTATCTGGCTGTCTATTGTATCCCTAACGCGGACAGTCAGGCATTGGGAAATTACTGAAGATTCTTATAAACCTCAAAGCTCGGCTTCTTATTTCCGTTCACATCGATGAGGCCGAACGCATAATGCGCATCCAGAAGTCCCTGCTCATCCTTCATGCGGTTTAACAGGAATGCCTCAACATATGGATTTGCCTTTGCTGTCTCGTAAGCCTCTTTGATGCACTGAGCCTGGAGATCGAGGCACTGGCCGTTGTGGGCAGGAGAATCGGATGTGAAGCCCTGCTCGGAGAGGATCAGGTGGCGGACCTTTCCGGTCGGGGAGAGCATGTCTGCCTGCTGCATATAGTCGGTCAGAACGTGGAGATTCTTCAGGTTGATGATATAAGTATCTGCTTTCTCCAGCGTGTAGATATCATCGGTGAAGACCGGATCCTCGAAGGTCTCCGGATATGCGTGCCATGCGATGCCGTAGTCGGTATCTTTCAGGCGGCTGTTTAACCGCGGGATCATGTCCATAGCGCCGTACTTGAAGCCCTCGACCTGTCCGCAGTTCCAGCGGAAGTCAAACGGAATATAGACGTTTGCCAGCTTGTTGGAACCTTTGATGGTGTCGTACCAGGTGCGGAATCCGGTGGCGTAGTTGGAACAGTAGGTGTCGATATCCATCTGTCCGATATAGTTCCATGCCTGACCGTCATTGACTTCGTTGCCGATGACCCAGTTGGAGACACAATCCTTGAATGCCTCTGTGACGCGCTTTGCGGCATCTCTTGTGGACTGGACGCCTGCATCGTTTAAGGTGTTGAACGCGTAGTAGCTTGCGCCGGTTGGCTGGGATACCGGAAGAAGGGACGGGCTGTAGCTCGCTGCCGCCCAGTCGTTTAAGACGATCAGTGTCACGGTGACACCCGCCTGGTCAAGCTTTGTGTAGAGATCCTGGCAGACAGATAACTGGCTGCTGGATGCCCAGGACATTGGAAAGTTTAAAACGACCTGAGATGCGCCCACCTCGAGGACATCCGGGATCTGGGCGTGCTCGTTGATCAGAACGCCCTTGATGGACTTCGGAGTCTGGTAGTGGTCGGCATAGGCCGGAACAGCCATAGAAAAACAGAGTGCAGCAGATAATGCGGCTGCAGCGATACGTTTAATCGATTTCATAATAATTCTCACCTCATGTAATGAACCGCAGTGCAGAGACAGCACCGGTGAACAGCGTCCTGCATCCGGGTAATGTTATTACATTTACTATACCGTGAGATGGAATGAAAGTCAATGGGATGGGAAGAGTCGATAGAAGTGTGAAAAATGTGGAGATCATGGGTAAAAAAATAGGAACCGCAGCCGTTCCTGCAGTCCCTAAGGGGAGTATGGAAAGTATCAATTTTTTAGGGGGACCTGCCAGAGTTGCCTCCGACAGGTATGAGTATGAAAAAGCTTTGTGTGTTCAAGTGTAACACTTGAAACAAAGGCAGGTTATCCTTTCGGATAACGTAATTATATTATATAGACAAAATGTGTCTAAACTGTGAGTAAAAAATTAAAAGAAAGTAAAATTACTTAACGAATAATGAAGATCCGTATCGAAATATGGCCCAAATTGGCACATAGACAGACAACAAATCCTGCGCCGAGGATTTCCCGGAGATCTGCCGCATTTTTGCCGAAGTTTGGCAGGAAATTTGAACATAAATTGTCCATAAATATCTGATATACTATATAATAAATTGGTATCAGAGAGGCCAAAAGCTTTTGATCCCAACATCTTGAGATAAGAGAAAAAGAAAACGGGGAGGTTCACAATGAAGAAAGAAAAAATGATATTAGTACCCGCAGCGTTTCTTATGACAGCAATGCTGGCATTTCCGGTTATGGCATCGGAAAAGATTGAGGAGGTCACGATCGATATCAGTGCGGTCCTGACAGATTCCGACAACCTTGAAGTCGAGGCGGATGTGTCGGATGACGGCTGTTATGTGGATGAGGTGACAGTCACAAATACACCGAGCGGAGACTGGAACGACAGCACAAAGCCGAAGGTAAAAGTTACTCTTGGCGCGGAGAGCGGATATACGTTCTCCACCGGACTCGGTAGATCCGATGTATATCTCGGAAATGATGATCAGACGGTGACATCTGTTTCGAGAAGTACTTCAAAGCTGTCTGTCTATGTGACACTCCCGAAGATCGAAGATATCGACACGGACTATGATTCTGATGATGATATGGAAGTATATGATCTTTTCTGGGATGACAGCTACGGCGGGGTCGCATGCTGGGAGGGATCTGATTCCGCAAAGAAATATCAGGTCCGTTTATATAGGGACGGAAGCGCAGTGGGTTCCACATATACGACAACGAATGATTACTACAACTTCTGCGGTTCCTTCACAAAGAGCGGAAGTTATACGTTTAAGGTAAAAGCGATCCGGGGAAACAACGAGACAAGCTGGCAGGAGTCTGACTCCAAAGATGTCAACAACAGCGAGGCATCCGCAATCTACGCGAACCGCACAGCGGCAGCAAAGTATTACGGCAGCGGTTCCTCGGAATACAACAATCAGACAAGCTCCAGTTCCTCTAACACCGCAGGCGGCGCATGGCTCCGCGATAACAACGGCTGGTGGTGGTGCAACCCGGATAAGACTTACCCGGTTGCGAACTGGAAGCTGATCAACAATGTATGGTATTATTTCAACCAGTCCGGATATATGACAGAGAACCAGTGGGTAATGAACAACAACCAGTGGTATTACTGCGGAGTGTCCGGCGCGCTGGTCAAGAGCCAGTGGGTACAGACGAACGGCGCATGGTACTACTGCGGAGCTGACGGCGCAATGCTCACGAGCCAGATGATCGGCGGACAGTATTATGTTGATAAAAATGGCGTCTGGGTGCAGTAGAATAAAAATTTCAAAAACCCCTTTAAAAACAAAGGTCTTTCGTATATAATAAAAACTGATATTTCGCGCCCTGAATAAAGCGGGGTTTTCTGATAGAGAGATAAGCGAGGCACATCCCACCGATGGGATGTGGAAATGGATTCAGGAGATTTTCAGTTAGAGAGACAGGAGGAAGACGACAATGATGATGTCCAACGACATTGGAATTGACTTAGGTACCGCCAGCATCCTTGTATACATTAAGGGAAAAGGCGTTGTTTTAAAGGAGCCGTCCGTAGTAGCACTGGACAGAGAGACGAATAAAGTAATTACCTTCGGTGAGGAGGCGCGTCTGATGATCGGACGTACTCCGGGTAATATCGTTGCGGTAAGACCGCTCCGTAAAGGTGTAATTTCCGATTATACCGTAACCGAGAAAATGTTAAAATATTTCATCAACAAAGCGGTAGGAAAGAGAACTTTAAGAAAGCCGCGTATCGCGGTCTGCATTCCGAGCGGAGCGACAGAGGTTGAGAGAAAGGCCGTTGAGGATGCAACTTATCAGGCAGGTGCCCGTGAGGTCTGCATCATCGAGGAGCCGGTTGCGGCAGCAATCGGTGCCGGAATCGATATTTCCAAGGCATGCGGAAACATGATCGTAGATATCGGAGGCGGTACTGCGGATATCGCGGTGATCTCCCTCGGCGGTACGGTCGTAAGTACATCTATCAAGACGGCCGGAGATGACTTCGATGAAGCCCTTGTTCGCTATATGAGAAAGAAACACAATCTTCTGATCGGTGAGAGAACCGCCGAGGAGATCAAGATCAATATCGGCGCGGCTTACCGACGTCCGGAGCTTGTGACGATGGAAGTCCGCGGAAGAAACCTTGTGACAGGTCTCCCAAAGACGATCGTTGTTACATCCGACGAGACACTTGAGGCGTTAAGAGAGCCGGCTATGCAGATCGTAGACGCTGTACACAATGTATTGGAGCGTACACCACCGGAGCTCGCGGCTGATATTTTCGACCGCGGAATCGTTCTTACCGGCGGTGGATCCCTGATCTCCGGACTTGATGCCCTGATCGAGGAGAAGACCGGGATCACGACAATGATCGCGGAGGAGCCGCTTACAGCGGTTGCGATCGGAACCGGTAAGTTTATCGAGTTCGCACACGGCGGAAAAGGCGCAGAAAAATAAAAATGGCAACTGTAACAGGCTATGTGGAAAGAATCAAATACCGCAATGAGGATAACGGTTACTCGGTCTTAAGCGTGGCGGACGGGGGAGAAGAATATATCCTCGTCGGCACATTTCCCTACATCAGTGAGGGAGAGCGGATCGAGGCGACGGGCCGGATGGTGGAACACTCCATCTACGGTGAACAGCTTGCGGTGGAGAGCTATGAGATAAAAGCTCCTGAGGACACACTGGCAATTGAACGGTATCTCGGCTCCGGTGCTATCAAAGGCATCGGAGCTGCTTTAGCTAAAAGGATCGTAAAGAAGTTCAAAGCGGACACCTTTCGGATCATGGAGGAGGAGCCGGAACGTCTCGCTGAGGTCAAGGGCGTCAGCGAGCGCATGGCAATGGAGATCAGCAGCCAGGTGGAGGAAAAAAGAGATATGCGTCAGGCCATGGTGTTCCTTCAGCAGTACGGGATCTCCATGAACCTTGCAGTGAAGATCTACCAGCATTACGGTCCGGGAATGTACTCGGTGATCCAGGAAAATCCGTATCAGCTGGCGGACGATATCCAGGGTGTGGGATTTAAGATCGCGGACGAGATCGCGGCGAAGGTCGGGATCTTCACGGATTCCGATTACCGGATCCGCAGCGGACTTTTCTACGCCCTGCTCCAGGCGACGGGAAACGGCCATACATATCTGCCGGAGGAGGAGCTGTTTGCCAATGCGTCGGCACTCTTGAACGTTGAACCGGAGCATATGGAAAAGCATCTGGTGGATCTCCAGATGGAGAAGAAGCTGGTGGTGAAGGAAAAGGATGGGAAACGGATCGTCTACCCGGCGCAGTTCTACTATATGGAACTCAATACGGCGAGAATGCTGCATGACCTGAATCTCCACTCGAAGATCGATGAGGACGACGTGAAAAAGCGCCTGAAAAAGATCACGGAGGCGGAGAAGATCGAGCTGGACGAGCTTCAGGAGCAGGCGGTCATGGAAGCTGTGGGTAACGGTCTCCTTATCATCACCGGAGGTCCGGGAACCGGTAAGACGACAACCATCAACACGATCATCCACTATTTCGACCAGGAAGACATGGACATTCTTCTGGCTGCTCCGACGGGCCGTGCGGCGAAGCGCATGACGGAGGCGACGGGATACGAGGCGAAGACAATTCACAGACTTCTGGAGCTTACGGGCGCTCCGACGGTTGATCAGAAAAACAACGGCAATTCCGGCGAGAACCGGCTGGAGGGCATGCATTTTGAGCGGAACGAGGAAAATCCTCTGGACGCGGATGTGATCATCATCGATGAAATGTCCATGGTGGATATCAGCCTGATCCACTCACTCTTAAAGGCGGTGAATGTAGGAACGAGGCTGATCCTTGTAGGTGATGTAAACCAGCTTCCCAGCGTGGGACCGGGAAATGTTCTCCGGGACATGATCGCGTCGGAGGCGTTCCCTGTGGTGAAGCTCACAAAGATCTTCCGTCAGGCGGCCCAGAGCGACATTATCGTCAATGCCCATAAGATCAACGACGGGGAAGCGGTTCCTTTAAATAAGAAGAGCCGTGACTTTCTGTTTATCCGGCGCGATTATCCGGCAGATATTGTGAAGGATATGATGGTCCTCGTGCAGGACAAGCTTCCGAACTATGTCCATGCCGAGATGTCGGATATCCAGATCATGACGCCGATGCGGAAAGGCGCTCTCGGAGTCGAGGCGTTAAATAAGCAGCTTCAGGAGAAGTTTAACCCGCCTGCGCCGAATAAGCAGGAGAAAGAGTCCGGCGGAACGATCTTCCGTGTGGGCGATAAGGTCATGCAGATCAAGAACAACTATCAGATCGAGTGGGAGGTCCGCAACCGCTACGGAATCCCGGTGGATAAGGGCGAAGGCGTTTTCAACGGGGATACGGGGATCATCCGCTCCATCAACAGCTTCGCGGAGACCATGGAGGTGGAATTCGATGAGCGGCGGATGGTGGAGTACAGCTTTAAGCAGTTGGAGGAGCTGGAGCTTGCCTACGCGATCACGATCCACAAATCCCAGGGAAGCGAATATCCGGCAGTGGTGATCCCGGTCCATTCGGGACCACGGATGCTGATGACGAGAAACCTGATCTACACGGCGGTCACAAGGGCGAAAGCTTGCGTCTGCCTCGTGGGAATCCCGGAGGTGTTCCAGGCGATGGTGGATAATGAGGTGGAGCAGAAACGGTATTCGGGGCTGAAAGATCGGATTCTGGAGATAACATGAAATTCAATAAAATTCTTGATATTCTATATCCCCGCCGCTGTCCTGTATGCGGGGATATCACAGGCGGCTTCGGGCGGATGATCTGCCCGGACTGCCTTCGGAAACTTTCGTTTGTAAAATCGCCGGTATGTAAAAGATGCGGAAAAGAAATTGAAGATGAGAGCATGGAGTTCTGTCTGGATTGCATGCGCCATCCGCGTGCCTTTGAGTACGGGATCGCCCTGTTAAATTACGACGAGGTGGCGAGACACTCCATGGCGCAGATCAAGTACAATAATAAGAGAGAGTACCTGGATTTTTACGGGACAGCCCTGACGGCACGGTACGGACGGACGATCCGCCGGATGCAGGCGGATGCCCTGGTCCCGGTACCGGTCCATGCCACGAGGAAAAAGACCCGGGGATTCAATCAGGCAGAGATCCTGGCTCGGGTCATCGGAAAGAAGCTGGGGATTCCGGTGATACCGGAAATGCTGGTGAGAAATAAGAAGACGCTGCCGCAGAAGGATCTCTCGGCGGCAGAGCGGCTTAAGAACCTTTCCGGTGCCTTTGCGGCGGGGGAGATCCCGGAGGGGATCAGGAGCGTAATCCTTGTGGATGATATTTATACAACAGGCAGCACCATCGAGGCGTGTGCGAGAGCCCTGCGGGCATCGGGAATCAGCCGGGTCTATTTCGTTGTGATCTGCATGACCGGGGGCAGATAGGACAGGAAAAAAGTGATATGCATACAGGTTATAGAATGAGAGAGACTGCATAAATATGCAAAAATACATGCATAAACACTTGCTTTTTGTATAGGCCTGTGGTATAGTGGGTCTCATCGAAAAAGTTATAAATCCGTATTGGGTTAGAGGAGGAACATATTATGAAAAAGGCGATTGCATTATGTTTGACCGCTGCGATGGCAGCATCACTTCTTACAGGCTGCGGCGGCAAGACTACAGAGACAACGGCAGCAGCAGAGAATAAGACAGAGACAACAGCAGGTGAGGCTGCGGCAGAAAAGAAAGATGAGGCAGCAGGAGTTGTTAAAGTGATCGAATATGATCTTACAGATGAGCAGTATGCATTCGGCGTGGATAAAGACCAGCCGGAGCTGCTTGAGCAGGTAAATGCATTCATCGCAAAGATCCAGGAGGACGGAACCTTCGATGCGATCTGTGATAAATATTTCAGTGACGGCGAGCCGGCTGCAGTAGAATCTGCAGAGTATGATGCTTCCAAGGATCAGCTTGTGGTTGCGACAAACGCATCCTTTGAGCCGTTTGAGTATGTTGACGGTGACAGCTACAAGGGAATCGATATGGAAATCGCAGCTTTGTTCGCACAGGAGCTTGGCAAGGAGCTTGTAATTGAAAACATGGACTTTGATGCAGTATGCTTATCTGTTGGTCAGCACAAATGCGACATCGCAATGGCCGGCTTAACGATCAACGAGGAGAGAGAAGAATATGTAACTTTCTCCGATCCGTATTATAAAGCATCCCAGAGACTGGTTACACTGGCAGATGATACGGCTTTTGATGACTGTAAGGATGCAGCTTCCGTAGAAGAGGTTCTTAAGGGCTTAAGCGCGAGCGACAAGATTGGCGGACAGCAGGGAACCACAGCACAGTACTTTGTTGAGGGCAGTGATGACTGGGGCTTTGAAGGACTTCCGGCAGAGTGGGTACCGTATAAGAGTGCATCTCTTGCAGTTCAGGATATGATCAACGGCAACGTGAAGTACGTGATCATTGATGCGGCTCCGGCAGAAAGCATCACAAAGGCGATCAACGCAATGCAGTAAAAATATTGGAAACACCGGTCAGAAAAGCGGGGGCAGGATACGGTTCGCTCCCGCTTTTTGACTGTATTGGAACATGGCAGGAAACGCTGTGTTTTTGCTATCTGGAGGTATTATGGGAAACTTCGGGAACAAATGGAACAAGTTTGTACAGATATTTATTGAGAAAAACGGTTACGTCAAAGTTGTGCAGGGTCTGCAGAATACGCTTCTGATCGCGGTAGTCGGCATGATTATCGGTGTTTTGATCGGTACCATCATCGCGACGGTCCGCGTCCTGCCGAAATATAAGACACTTCCGCGGGCGCTGAACGCGGTTTGCAGCTTCTACGTAGGTCTCTTCCGCGGAACCCCGATGGTCGTGCAGCTTCTGATCTTCTACTACGTTATGCTGCCGCTTATGGGGATCAAGCTGCCGGGTGTCCGTGTTGCCATGGTGGTCTTTGGATTGAACAGCGGCGCGTATATTTCCGAGATCATGCGAAGCGGTATCCAGTCCGTTGATCCGGGACAGCTTGAGGCGGGACGTGCAGTCGGTCTTGGCTTTGGTCCGGCGATGATCCGGATCGTGATCCCGCAGGCAGTGAAGAATATTCTTCCGACTCTGGGCAATGAGTTTATTGCCCTGATCAAGGAAACCTCCGTTGTCAGCTTTGTCGGCGCGGCGGATCTTTATGTTGCCTTCAACTATATCGGAAGCAACAGCTACGAGTTCATGGTCCCGTATCTTGTCATGGCGGCGATCTACATCGTTCTCGTGCTGGTGATCTCAATTCTTGTTAAACTGATGGAAAGGAGCCTGAAGAAGAGTGATAGACGTCATTGATCTGAAAAAAACATTTGGTGATCTGGAAGTCCTGAAGGGAATCAATGTGACCATCAATAAAGGTGACATCGTTGTAGTCATTGGCCCGTCCGGCTCCGGAAAAAGTACATTTTTAAGATGCTTAAACTGTATGGAAGATCCGACCTCCGGCAGCATCATTTTTAACGGCGTAGATATCGCCGATATGCGCGTGGACATCAATATCCATCGTCGCCATATGGGGATGGTATTCCAGCATTTCAACCTGTTCAACAACATGACGGTGATCGAGAATATCATGATGGCACCGGTCTATGTACGCTGTAAAGAGTTAAAGAAGGCAAAGAGAAACGGAACGCTGGCATCTGATGCGCCGAAGACAAAGGCGGAGATCAAAGCACAGGCGAGAGCGGAAGCTCTGGAACTGTTACGCCGCATCGGTCTTGAGGATAAAGCAGACGTTTACCCGTCCACGCTTTCCGGCGGACAGAAGCAGCGTGTGGCCATCGTCCGCGCTCTGGCGATGAAACCGGATGTGATCCTCTTTGACGAGCCGACGAGTGCCCTTGACCCGGAGATGGTAGGCGAGGTACTGGATCTCATGAAGGAGCTTGCAAACGAGGGAATGACCATGGTCGTTGTCACCCACGAGATGGGCTTTGCGAGAGAGGTCGCAAACCGCGTGCTGTTCATGGACCAGGGAAGGATCCTCGAAGAAGCTCCGCCGGAGGAATTCTTCGCGCATCCGAAGAATGAGAGAACGAAGGAATTTTTATCGAAGGTCCTGTAAATATTAGATAATGAAAAGCTTCTTGTTGCCTGAAAGATGGAAACGAGAGGCTTTTTTTATTTACGCGACAACTGACCAAAGTCCGCTCTTGCGCAAAATCTTGTTCCCAATAGTGCCCCTTCTCCTTGGCGTGCCAACTACACAGCAGCAGGGAACTTTCAGAAAGCAGTGCCTGGATACAGGGATCTGGTTCCTCTTGGCTCGCAGGTGAATGCGTTGGAAAAAAGATGATGCTTGTCTGAGCGAAGCGAGTTGCATCATCTTTTTTTCGTCCCTAGCAGTCGCCTGCAAGCCTAGAGGAACCTTCCCTGAATCCCACAAGCACTGCTTTCTGAAAGTTCCCTGCCCCGCCAATCAACTAAAACTCCACGAAAACACTTATTTCTCAAGGAAATGCTTGACGCGCCGCAATTCTTATGTTACAATGTTCGGGCGAATGGAAGATATAGGTCTTTTTTTTATGCTCAAAAAACGATAGCAATCAGATAGAAAAAGGACCGCCTTACAAAGAATTTAAACGGAGGTGGAAGTCGTGCGCACTAAGATTACACTGGCATGCACAGAATGCAAACAGCGCAACTACAACATGACGAAGGATAAGAAGACTCATCCGGACCGCATGGAGACAAAGAAGTACTGCAGATTCTGCAAGAGACATACGATGCACAAAGAAACTAAGTAATCCGGTTTGCAAGAAGGACGTGAATTTATGGGAGAAACGGCAAGTAATGAGAAAGCCCCTAAAACGGACTTTATCAAAGGCTTAAAAGCTGAATTCAATAAGATCATCTGGCCGGATAAGGATACGCTTACGAAAGAGACCGTTGTAGTAGTCGTATCAACAGTAATTCTGGGGATTGTTATCGCAGCCCTTGACCTGATCATCAAATTTGGTCTCAATATTGTACTTGGTTAAGGATGAGGTGAAGATATGTCAGAAGCACAATGGTATGTTGTACACACTTATTCCGGATATGAGAATAAGGTAAAGGTTGACATTGAGAAAACAATCGAAAACAGAGGTCTTCAGGATCAGATCTTAGAGGTCTCCGTCCCGCTGGAAGAAGTCATCGAGCTTAAAAACGGTGCTCAGAAGCAGGTCGAGCGTAAGATGTTCCCGGGCTATGTGCTGATTCATATGATCATGAATGATGATACATGGTACGTTGTACGGAACACCAGAGGTGTGACCGGATTCGTAGGACCGGGATCCAAGCCGGTGCCGCTTTCAGAAGAAGAGATGATGAGCCTTGGCTTTAAGACACCGGATGTCGTTGTGGATTTCGCCGTCGGAGATACCGTCGTTGTTACGGCCGGCGCATGGAAGGATACCGTCGGTGTTATTAGAACCGTCAATGAGTCCAAGCAGTCCATTACAATCAACGTCGAAATGTTCGGCCGTGAAACACCGGTGGAACTGAGCTTTTCTGAAATCAAGAAAATGTGACCGTAAACGGACTAAGATCCGGACCGGTCGTCCGTACCTTTTTTAGGAAAACGGACTTTGTGCCCGCGTGGGAGGGAAATCCCCGACATTACCACATTATTTAGGAGGTGCCTAATTATGGCAAAGAAAGTTACAGGTTATATTAAATTACAGATTCCTGCCGGCAAGGCAACACCGGCTCCGCCAGTTGGACCGGCTCTTGGACAGCACGGTGTTAACATCGTACAGTTCACAAAGGAGTTCAACGCTAAAACTGCTGACCAGGGCGATATGATCATCCCGGTTGTTATCACAGTTTACGCTGACAGAAGCTTCAGCTTCATCACAAAGACTCCGCCGGCTGCTGTATTATTAAAGAAGGCTGCAAAGATCAAATCCGGTTCCGCAACACCGAACAAAGCAAAGGTAGCTACTCTTACAAGAGCTGAAGTACAGAAGATCGCTGAGCTCAAGATGCCAGACTTAAACGCTGCAAGCATCGAGGCTGCTACAAGCATGATCGCTGGTACTGCTCGTTCCATGGGTATCACCGTAACAGACTGATCGTAAGCAACTGAATGGAGGACGGACCTCCATATACAGCAACAATCACGTGGGAGGGAGGACTCCCGACACTACCACAGGAGGTTTTTTATAATGAAAAGAGGAAAAAGATACGTAGAAGCGGCAAAAGCTATCGACCGCGCTACTCTTTATGATACAGCAGATGCAATCGCATTAGTTAAAAAGTCTGCTGTTGCTAAATTTGATGAAACAATCGAGGCTCACTTAAGAACAGGCTGTGATGGCCGTCATGCTGATCAGCAGATCCGTGGTGCAGTAGTTCTGCCGCACGGAACAGGTAAGACTGTTCGTATCCTTGTATTCGCAAAAGGACCGAAGGCTGATGAGGCTCAGGCTGCAGGCGCTGACTTCGTTGGAGCAGAGGATTTAATTCCGAAGATCCAGAACGAAGGCTGGTTAGATTTTGATGTAGTTGTTGCTACACCGGATATGATGGGCGTTGTTGGACGTCTTGGACGTGTACTCGGACCGAAGGGCTTAATGCCGAACCCGAAGGCTGGTACAGTAACAATGGACGTTACAAAGGCTATCAAAGAGATCAAAGCTGGTAAGATTGAGTACAGACTCGATAAGACAAACATCATTCACGTGCCAGTAGGTAAGGCTTCTTTCACAGAAGAACAGTTAGCGGACAACTTCCAGACGCTTATGGATGCAATCAACAAAGCAAAACCGAGCACAGTAAAGGGCGCTTACTTAAAGAGCGTTACTCTTACTTCCACAATGGGACCGGGCGTTAAGTTAAACGTAGCTAAGTTAACAAACTAGTCGATTGTGTCATTTTAACTGTCAGACATTGATCTGGATCTGCGCCCCAGCGGCGTACAGCCGGATTGACCGTCTGGCAGTATTTTAATGCAAAAAACTAAAAAAGTGATTGACAATCCAAATATATTATGATAGACTATTTGGGTATTGAATGCCGAAGACAGCAGGTGCCGTAAGGCGTAAGGTAAAAACACCTGCCGAGGGACGTACAAAACTCACACAGAATTTTGTAAACCTCTCGGTCTGCGGACAGAGAGGTTTTTCTGATAAGCGAAAAAATGCTGTGACGGCGAATCCAATACTAAATAAAACAGGAGGTAAACCATTCATGGCAAAAGTTGAATTAAAGCAGCCGGTAGTTGCTGAGATCGCTGAAGTCCTCAACGGAGCAAAGTCTGCTGTAGTCGTTGACTACCGTGGATTAACTGTTGAGCAGGATACTGCTCTTCGTAAACAGTTAAGAGAAGCTGGTGTTTCTTATAAAGTATATAAGAACACAATGATCCGCTTCGCTGCAAAGGGAACTGAGTTCGAAGCACTTGAGCCGCATCTTGAAGGACCGACAGCACTTGCTGTTTCTAAAGAAGATGCAACAGCTCCGGCCAGAGTATTAGCTGAGTTCGCAAAGAAAGCTGACAAGCTTGAATTAAAAGGCGGCGTTGTAGAGGGAACATACTACGATGCAGCAGGTATCGGTGTAATCGCAAGCATCCCGTCCAGAGATGTTCTTCTTGGAAGACTTCTTGGAAGCATGCAGTCTCCGATCACAAACTTCGCTCGTGTTCTCAACCAGATCGCAGAGAAGAACGGCGAGGGTGCAGAGGCTCCGGCAGAGGCTTAATTGCCAACCCGGATCTGCAAACAGAAAAACGCATTGCGTGATTCTGTTTCAGGCAGCATGAATATGCTGTTATATCAATTGTGAAAACAAACGTGAATATAAAATTATATGGAGGTAAATTATAATGGCAAAGTTAACAACCGCTGAGTTTATCGAAGCTATCAAGGAATTATCCGTATTAGAGTTAAACGAATTAGTAAAGGCTTGTGAGGAAGAGTTCGGTGTATCCGCAGCAGCAGGCGTAGTAGTTGCAGCATCAGGCGCTGGCGCAGCAACAGAGGAAGAGAAGACTGAGTTCGACGTTGAGCTTACAGAGGTAGGCCCGAACAAGGTTAAAGTTATCAAAGTTGTTCGTGAAGTAACAGGTCTTGGCCTCAAGGAAGCTAAGGACGTTGTAGACGGCGCTCCGAAGGTTCTTAAGCAGGGTGCATCCAAAGACGAAGCTAACGACATCAAGACAAAACTTGAGGCTGAAGGCGCTAAGATTACTCTTAAGTAATCAACTTTGTAACTGTTCAGTAGGTCTGCGCACTTGCTGCGCTGACCGTAAGAAAACCTAGGCTAAAAGGCAAAAATCCATCGGCGTAGCCGATTTGGAATGGATTTTTGCATGTAACTGTGAAGGTACTGAACAGTTACTCAACTTTTATACTTTGAATGTTTTGATCCGCAGGAAGGTGACTTCCTGCGGATTTTTTCATGTAACAGGAAATTCCGAGGAATTCCCCGTTACATAAAAAGGCACATTCTTTTCATTTTGGGGCGATTGTAAGTAATTTGGCGGTGGAAAGACAGGCGCTTATGTGTTAAAATGGATAGCATGAAAATGGCATTGCCTGCCCATTATGCGTATCAATGATCGGGCAGGACAAAAAGGAGAAAAAATGATTGAGGAATTAGTAAAGAGATATCCGGTCCTGGAATCCGTAAAGGGCCAGATCGAGAATGCATACAAGATCTTGGAGACATGCTATGAGAACGGAGGAAAGCTTCTGATCGCCGGAAACGGAGGAAGCGCCGCAGACTCTGACCATATCGTCGGGGAGCTGATGAAAGGTTTTGTAAAGCGCCGCCCGGTATCCGCGGAATTCGCCGAGGCGTTAAAGCAGGCGGACCCGGAGAGAGGGGAAGAACTGGCGAAAAAGCTTCAGGGCGGGCTCCCAGCCATCGCCCTCACAAATCATACGGCTCTCTCCTCCGCATTCGCAAACGATGTGGATGGAATGCTCTCTTACGCACAGCAGGTAAACGGCTACGGAAAAGCAGGGGATGTGTTCCTCGGAATCAGCACCTCCGGAAACTCTGAGAATGTGATGTACGCCGCAGTGACCGCAAAGGCGAAGGGACTTAAAGTTATCGGTCTCACAGGAAAGACAGGCGGAAAGCTCGCGAAGCTCGCAGATGTCGCTATTATCGTGCCGGAGCAGGAGACCTACAAGATCCAGGAACTCCACCTGCCGATCTACCATGTGCTCTGCCTGATGTTAGAAGATAAGTTTTATGCGGAATAAAAAGACCATGACCTGGGGGGAATTATGAAGAGACGGGAATGTGCCTCGTTAATTATTCTGGCATTGGCGGCGGTACCCGCACTGTTAGTTGCCATCGGACAGGTTTATGTGACAGGCGTAGACGGGATCAGGCTCAGAAGAACGGAGACCATCTACCTTCTGACGGAGATCGCGGTGCTGTTCTTTTTATATCTGTTCACGATCTGGAAAATTGAATCGAACCGGATCCGGACAGGTGCGGTACTTCTCATCACAGCCGGATTTCTCTGGATCCATCAGGCATTCACGGCGATGATCCTGTCAGGCGCGTATGTGCTGGTGCTTTTGATGCTCGGCGCACGGATCCGCAGAGGGATGGACCGTGAGCACAGATGGAGGGAGTACCATGTGATCACAGGGCTGGCGGACTTCCTTCTTGGAAGTGGATTTATGATAGGCCTGTTCTGCCTGGGATCCCTGTTTTTCGGATGTGGGATCACAAGCTTCCGGTTTCTCACAGTGGTCATCGCCGGACTTCTGGCTGGGTACCGGATGATGGAATTGAGGGCGGCGGGAGATAGCGGAATGCCGTGGAAACGCGTGCCGCAGAGAACCAGGATCTCCCTGGAGATGTCCATCTGTATCGCACTCATGTTCGCCATGATCCTTTTGCAGGCGGGACGAATGAATATCTGTGCCGACTACGATTCCCTCCATTACGGACTGCGGAATGAGTATGTTCTGGACAACGGCGGCGGAATCTATGAAAATCTCGGAATGGTCAATGTGGTGTACACCTATTCGAAAGGCCTTGAGACATTGCTTTTACCGATCTCCGGGCTGCCGTCCTACGGATTTTTCCTGAGCTTCCAGATCTGGATGACTGTCGGCACTCTGATCGCGGCGGGACAGATCGTGGAGCTGTTTGTCGGAAGAAGGTATGCGGTGAGATGCATGACACTTCTCTCCTGCATTCCGGGAATCATGAACATGTCCATCACGGCAAAGACGGACTCCATGACGGTGTTTATGCAGCTTGTACTGCTGCTGTTTCTTCTGCTCTATATCCGCAGACAGAGGAGCGCGTATCTCGTGCTGGCGGTGGACGCCTACCTGATGACGCTTGTGTTAAAGCCAACGGCACTTGTATTTTCAACGGTGGCCGCGGGAACGGCGGGGCTTTATATCCTGCTCACGAGACAGCTGAAATTTCGACTGAAGGGAAGTTTTCTTCCTTCCTGTATTTATATGATCCCGATGTGGCTTCTCATCTGGTACCGGACATGGCTGCATACGGGACTTCCGTTGACATCCGTGTTTAACTCGATCTGGGCGGCCCTCGGATTTACCGTGAGGTACCCGTACCGGTTTGAAAGTCTGCCGTCGAACGGCGGATCCATGATCTCAATCGAGGGACTAAAGCACATTTTAAAGAGAATTTATGGTGTCCTCATGGCCCCTGTGGGCGAGGACATGGCCCATGTGCGGATTGCCTGGGGCACACCGCTGCTTCTGCTCTTTCTTCTTCTCGTCTGTCTGCCGGTGCTGGCGGATGTGAGAAGATCGAGGCAGAAAGAGAAAAATACCTTGATCTGTCTGGCATTGGTATTTGTGACGAATGGACTCATGAGTCTTGTGGCACTTTACCTGTTATGGCAGGTGGACGGCAACTATTTCCTGCTTCTCTATGCGCTGTCAGCAATCATGGCGGTGATCGTGGTGGGAAAATTAAAGAGCGGTTTTCTTCGCGGGTCCATATGCAGGATGCTGGTCCCGTTCATTCTCTTTAATGTAACGATCACGGCGGTGAGCAACTGGGGTGGAACCCTGGGACTGACACCGGTGAAGTTCATCCACAGGGGATATTATGATCATATGGAAGAGTCCCATGAACTGCTTGCGTTCTACGGAAATGAGAAGATATGGGATATCCTGGCGGAGAACCCGAGAAACCGAGTCGTCGTATTCGGTGAGCAGCCCGAGATGCTGCGTTTCCCATGCAGCACCCAGAGCTACACGGATATTGAGGGAAGCGGAGGAAACTTCAACCTGTCATCCAGCCCGGAGGTGATGGCGGACTTCTTTACATTCGCTGGAGTAGATTACATCTACCTCGGAAGCGGATATTTAAAGCCTGGAACGGACGGATTCCGGAACGTGACAGGTCTCTTGAAACAGGGGTATCTCTCAGACCTCCTGTATGAAAATGGAAACGGGCTTGCGGTATTCTCGTCCGAGCCGACGGAACTCACCGAGGAGGAGAGCGAGGCACTTTTAGCGGAGTTTACCGAAAAATACTGGCCCGGAGAACAGCAGTAAGGGGATAAGACATGAATTTACAGGAGAAGATCCTGGAAGCGTGGAAGAGATGGAGCCCGGAGCTTCTGATCTTTGCAATCTTTCTGGGATTTGGATTTTGGATCAACCGGGGAGTGGAATTAAAGGGACTTTACATGGATGACCTGTATCTCTGGTCCTGTTACGGGGATCAGTCGTTTACGGAGTATGTGTTTCCAATGGGCAGCAGCCGTTTCCGCTTCCTGTTTTATCTGGCATCCTGGCTGGAGCTTTTCTTTATCGGGGGGCATGTGGAGTGGATGGTTCCATTCAACATCATCCTGAACGTGGGAATTGCGTACAGCATTTACCGGATGGCAGTGTCATTCAGTAACGGAAGAAAGATCATCAGCTTCGCGGCTGGGATTCTCTACCTGTCATCCAGAATGGCATATTATCAGATCGGTCAGTTTTACGGGCTGATGGAGAGCCTGGCGCTGTGGGCGGCGTTAGGCGTATTGTGGTTTCTGTACCGGTATGTGAATGAGAAAAGGGTGGGGGCGTTTCTCATGGCGAACGTCCTGTACTTTGCGGTCTGCTTCATCCACGAGCGGTACATGGCACTTCTGCCTTTACTTCTTATGGCAGTGGTCCTTGGATTTGGAAAAGGCCTGGCATCGGAGACTGTGACGGTGGAGCCGGAGAGAAATAGTGAACCGGACCGCGCCGCGAAACCGGGACGAAGCCGCGGAAGAGGACAGAGCCGTGGGGCACAGAATAAGAAAGAAACGGCGGTTCGCACGGCAGCAACGGAGAAGAAGGCTGATTCCCGTTTTCCGAAGAGCCTGCTCTTTGTGATCACGCTTTTCGTGTTCGGCGCGATCCAGATGATCCGCCTTTACACTATCGGAACGCTTTCACCGGCGGGAACCGGCGGAACTGACGTGGCAGATACTTTTAAGTTCACGGACGCCATTGGACAGGCACTGAACCAGGTGGGACTCGTGTTTGGGAGAAACTCCGGACCGCTCCACCTCTGTATCGAACCGTTTGCGGACAGCCCGGATAGAATCAAAAATCTTATTCTGGCGGCGGAGGCAATTCTGGGTGTCGGCGTTCTGGCGGCTGTGATCGGTATGATCCGGGCGCGGGATGAGATCGTCTGCCATTTAAAGAACGCGGTGCTGTTCCTTGTGTTTATCACACTCTGCATCGGCAGCTCCAGCGTGACGATCCGTGTGGAGATGCGCTGGGTCTATGTGGCTTACGCGGCGGCGCTTCTGTTCTTTGCCTACCTGTCACGGGTGATGGGGAAGGCGGGGATCCTGGTGCTGTTGTACGGCTGCCTGATCTTCCCGGTGGAGACATATTACCGGGACAACTGGGACAACCTGTATCTGTGGGCACCCCAGAGCCAGTATAATTCCCTGGCGGAGAAGACATACGGAACATACGGGGACGATATCTTCGACAAGGAGATCTACATCATCGGGAAGGATTTTGAGATCAGTGATTTTAATGCTGAAACATTCCTGAAAGTATATGCAAAAGATAAAACAAATGTTCCGAAGCTCCAGCTTATCGACAGTGACATGGATCTCAAGGAGATCACGGATGACATGGTGATCCTGTGTGAGGATCCGGAGCACAACGCATACAACGATGTGACGGAGATCGTGAAGAGGCAGAGGTTCGACACGCCTTTCGGCAGCTATTCGGACGGATGGATCGATGAGCACGCGAAGATCGTTCTGACAAACGGGGAGAGCAGCAAGCTGACCTTAAAGTGCTACTACCCGGGCAGGCTTACAGGCGGTGAGACCTGTAAGATCAAGGTGAACGGACGGCAGATGGCTGATCTTGTATTTACGGACAACACGATGTACTACGAGATCCCGGCTGCGCCGTATCAGAGATTTACCGTGGAATTTTCCTGCAACTTCTATGTGAAAGGGGCGAAGGAACACCGCGGGGAGGAAAATCTGGCGATGGTCGTGAAGGTGGTAGACCAGTAAAAGAGGCAGGTCCGCAGAAATTTTTGCGGACCGCCGGGAAAACGCAGGAATGAAATTTTCTGCAAAAGGGCAGCCGGAGAAGGCTGCGACAGTAAAAAAGGAGAATCAGAAGAATGAATGGACAGCAGTGGGCTCCAATGTGCGCGGGCTTTGCCGTTGCTGTGGTCCTGTTCCTTGTGCTCGGGTATTTCCTGAGGAAGAGGGACATGACTGCCCATCTTGCTCCCGTAAAGCGGGAACTCAAGAAGGAAAAGCAATGGCTGCGGCGCGGGGAGTATAATGCGGCTATGGTAAAGGGCCGCCAGAATCTGGAACTGTTTCTGAAGCTGGTGGCGGAATTTAATGGGATCGAGCTCGACAATTCTGCCCAGGCGATGGCGAACGCCAAGAGCGGTCCGGATGGAAGAGGACAGCGCGAAACTTACCGGATGAACGGGAGAAAGCGTCAGAGAGTCATGACCTTCCAGCAGTTTGGATGGTGGCTCGACGAGAATGGGTATCTGGACCGGGTCGGAAAGTGGGAACTGAACGAGATCCGCGTGATCGGAAACAAGGCGGTTCATGAGAACTATGTTTCTAAGGAAGATGCCTGGAATCAGTACAATTATATGGAAGATGTTTTGCGGATCGTCGCTGACCACCACGCAAACCGGCGGAAACAGAGAGGACCGGCGGTTAAAAAGAGCCAGACGGGGTGCCATGGGGCGAGCGTGAAGAAGACGTCCGTGGCACAGATGAAAGAACGCGGACAGGGGCAGTCAAAGAGTGGAGGACAGAGTCAGGCAGGAAAAAGCCAGGCGAAGAACAGCGGACAGGGACATGCCCGGAAGCGTGAAGGCGGAAAGCAGACCAGTGGCGGGAACGCGAGGCAGGACGCAAAGGTAAGCGGCAATCAGAGAGTGGTTCAGAAGACCGAGGGAAAGAAAACGGCGGAACAGAAAAGCACTGAGAATAAGCAGACATTGAGAAAGCCGCAGAACGGCAGCAATGGGAAGGCAGCTGGAAAGAATGAGACGTCGGAGAGAACTCAGCAGAAGAGAGAAGTAAAAACAGCGGTCAATAAAGCCCAGCAGAGCAGGGAGGTAAAGATTGTAGAGAAGACCGCAGAGAATGCCCAGCCGGAGAAGCTGAGTTCTTCCGCAAAGAGGCGTCAGAGAAGAAAGCGCGCGAAAGCGGCCAGAGAGCAGGCTGAGGCAGCAGGAATGGTTCGCGAGACTGCACCGCAGAGTAAGGCAGCAAAGCCGACAGAAAAAATAGCAGAGCCGACAGAAAAAACGGTAAAGCCGACAGAAAAAACGGTAAAGCCGACAGAAAAACGCACTGTGTGTCATGGGAAAGAGACAGATCGCCAACCGCGCCAGGTACAGCCCCAGACTTCCATGAGGATCGTGACACTCAGTCAGCCAACCGGCGGATGGACAGCGGGAACTGATAAGAAAGAGACAGTGAAGTCAGAAAAGTCAAAGAGGAACACAGCACCGCAATTGAAGCGGAAGAGTGGAGAAGCGGAAAAGCGGACGCAGGGGAATATTGCAGCAAGGCAGACACAGAATGAAGGCACAGCAGATCCGACAGCGAGACGCCGCCGCAGACCGAAAAGAAGACCGGCAGCGGAACATGCAGGAAATAACGTAGGAAGAACCGCAGCAGGCGGAGGAGATCATGAAGAATAAGAAAAGCTATGTCTATATCGGACTTCCAGTTCTGGGGATGATTTTTTATCTGGCATATATCAGGCGCTCCGCCATTGACATGGTGTATTCCGATTATATCCGGCTCATCAATTCCTATCTGCCGGACGTGTGGAACCCGGATAAGTTTTTTGTGGCGGATCTGCTCACAAGAATTCCGGTGAACTTCTTAGAGCGCGGACTGAATGTCATGATCTTTGGATACAGCGTCACTGTGGACCGGATCATGGGCATCCTTGGATTTGGACTCTCCGCCCTGGTCATCGGCCGGTACAGCAGGAAAAAGGAACTCTGCCCGGTCTGGTACGCGGCGATGATGATCGTTATGTTCAGCCTCAATAAGTGGGAGATGCTGTACAACGGAACCGGATGGGCGCATTTCCTGGCATTCGGATTGTTTTTCTGGAATTATGCCCTGCTGGATCAGGTGTACGAAAAGGGATTCCGAAACGCGAAGAAATCGGAGCTTGTACTTCTCTTTGTACTGCCGTTTGTGATCACCATAGGGGCGGCGGGACCGTACTGCGCGATCTACACGGTGACGATCGTGATGGCGTACCTGTTTATTTACGTGCGCGATATTGTAATTGCAAAGAGTTTATCTGGAAAATATCAGGCAAAGGCCGACAGACAGAATTTAAGCAGTACGGATAGGAAAAACGTATCGGGCAAAGGCAGGGAAAACGCTGGCGTGATCGGTGTAATTTCAGATGATCTTGCTGGAATCGGAACCGCCCGCGTGATCGCCCTGATTGCAGTGGCAGTCATTCCGTTTCTCATTTACCTCTGGAGCAACTCCCAGGCGGTTTACGAGTATTCGGGGGCGGTAAATGTGCCGCTCTTTACGGCTTTCCGACAGGATCCGAAATTTTTTATTAAATTTCTTCTTAAGTCTTTTGCTTCCATGGTTTTTGGAGTAGAATTGATTGACAGGAGCTTTGCAGGGATTCCGGGGAAGGTCTGGTGCGCGGTCGGCGTGATCGTCCTGTTTGCGTATTTCTTTGCGCTGTGGATGAATTTTTATTACCGGATCGAGGAACAGACGATCCTGCCGCTGATGCTCCTGGCAGGCGGTGGTATGAACCACCTGATGGTGCTTGTGAGCCGGTATATCTTTATGCCGAATGACAAGTATGGGATGAGTTCCCGGTATGCGCTGCAGTATCAGATCGGTGTGATCGGAATCTTTCTTACGTTCGCTCTGGCTGCGAAGTGCGGATTCTGTAAAAAGGAAGAATGCAGGGAAAGCAGAGGCACAGAGCCGAAAGGGGCACAGCATATCAGCAGGACTGAAAAGGATCCTTTGCCAAAGCTGGTAAAGAGATTATCGATCGCCCTCGCCGCCATGTTCCTCATCGGAAACGTGATGACGACGGCGGAGGAATTCCGCTTCGGAAAGTACCGGAAAGAACATAACCGGGACGAAGTAAAACAGATCTTATTAAATTTTGAAAACGAGTCAGACAAAACACTGGAGGACGCGCTGGAGTATCACAAACCGGGATGCCGGGAAGCACTTACGGTCCTCAAAGAAAACGGTTGGAATATATGGAGGTAAACCTATGAAAGTAGTAATCCTGGCAGGAGGATTCGGAACAAGGATCAGCGAGGAGAGTCATTTAAAACCAAAGCCGATGATCGAGATCGGTGAGAAGCCGATTATGTGGCATATCATGAAATATTATTCCCAGTTCGGGTATAACGAATTTATTATCTGTCTGGGATACAAACAGTATGTGGTAAAGGAGTTCTTTGCGGATTACTTCCTTCACACATCTGATGTGACCTTTGATCTTGCGAACAACAGCATGAAGGTCCACAACAACTATGCGGAGCCGTGGAAGGTGACTCTGATCGACACAGGACTCAACACCATGACCGGCGGACGCGTAAAGAGGATCAAAGAGTATGTGGGAAATGAGCCGTTTATGCTGACCTACGGCGACGGTCTCGCAAACATCGACTTAAAGGCACTGGAAGAGTTCCACAGAAGCCATGGAAAGCTCGCAACCATCACGGCAGTCAATATCGGACAGCGCTTCGGTGTCCTCGACCTCGAGGATAACGGAAAGATCAATTCCTTCCGCGAGAAGAATGACGATGACGGCAGCCTGATCAACGGCGGTTACATGGTATTAAATCCGGGCGTATTCGACTACATTGAGGGCGATTCCACCGTATTCGAGCAGGCACCGTTAAGAAACCTCGCAAAGGACGGCGAGCTCATGGCATACCGCCACGAGGGATTCTGGAAGTGCATGGATACCCAGCGCGAGAAACAGCAGTTAGAGGCGATGTGGCAGTCAGGAAACGCGCCGTGGAAGATCTGGGAATAGGTTCACACGCCTGCTTTCCAGAAGCCGCTGTGAGGATCGCAGAAAACGGCTGCGCGGAGAGCAAAAATCCGTAAATGGAGATACGAAAATGAATTTGGAAGAAGTATTTAACTTTTATAAAGGAAAGAAGGTCCTCGTAACCGGACATACCGGCTTTAAGGGAACCTGGCTTTCCAGGATCCTTGTAAACGCGGGGGCGGAGGTCACAGGATATTCCTTAAACCCGCCGACAGATCCGGCACTGTTCAACATGGCAGGTTTTGAGGGTAAGATGAATTCTGTCATCGGTGACATCAGGGACCTCGCCCATTTAAAGCAGGTATTCGAGGATACAAAACCGGAGATCGTCTTACATCTGGCGGCACAGCCTATCGTGCGGGACTCCTATAAGGATCCGGTCTACACCTACGAGACGAACGTCATTGGCACCGTCAATATTTTGGAGTGTGTCCGCCTGAATCCGTGCGTGAAGTCCTTCTTAAACGTGACGACGGATAAGGTCTACGAGAACAGGGAGTGGGAGTACGGCTACCGCGAGGTGGACCGCCTGGACGGCTATGATCCGTATTCCAACAGCAAATCATGTTCTGAGCTTGTGACACACAGCTACAGGAAGTCCTTCTTTGCGGACGGACACTGCGCGATCTCAACCTGCCGTGCGGGAAATGTCATCGGCGGCGGCGACTTCGCGAATGACCGTATCGTTCCGGACTGCGTCCGCGCGGCGATGGCGAAAAAGCCGATCGTTGTCCGCAATCCGCATTCTACCCGCCCGTACCAGCATGTGCTGGAGCCGTTAGCGGCATATCTCATGGTTGCGAAGGCCCAGTATGAGGACGGAAAATACGCCGGATACTACAACGTGGGACCGGATGACAAGGACTGCGTGACCACGGGTGAGCTTGTGGACATGTTCTGCAGCGCCTGGGGAAATGGACTTTCCTGGGAAAACAAGAGCGACGGAGGTCCTCACGAGGCAAACTTCTTAAAACTCGACTGCTCCAAGTTGAAGACCACATTTGGATGGCATCCGCGTTATGGCGTGAAGGAAGCCATCGGACTCACTGTTGAGTGGTGCCAGGAGTATGAGAAGAACGGCGATGTTGTGGCTGTCATGGACAGACAGATCAAGGAGATGTTCCAGTAGAACAGAAGAAAATAATCCACTATTTGAAAAAGACAGGAAACCCGGAGGTGCGTGCAGAAACTTCCCGGCAAATGAAACATTGTATACAGCAGGAACGAGTTCAGAAATTGGTCTGCTGTATCATCAGGAAAGGAAAAAGTTATGTTTGAAAACAAGACAGAGGCGGAGGCAAGAAAAGAGATCCTTGACCTCGTAGCCGAATATGCCGATAAATTCCATAACCAGAAAAAGGAATTCCATGAGGGAGACCGTATTCCGTACGCGTCCCGTGTGTACGACAGCAGGGAGATGGTAAACCTTGTGGACAGCTCCCTGGAGTTCTGGCTTACATCCGGACGTTACACGGATGAGTTCGAGAAGAAGCTCGCGGAGTACCTTCATGTGCGCTACTGCGCCCTCGTAAACTCCGGTTCCTCCGCAAATCTTATCGCATTCATGACACTTACATCCCCGCTTCTCGGCGAGCGTCGTGTAAAGCGCGGGGACGAGATCATCACTGTTGCGGCAGGTTTCCCGACCACCGTAACTCCGGCGATCCAGTATGGCGCTGTCCCGGTGTTCGTTGACGTGACGATCCCGCAGTACAATATCGATGTCACAAAGTTAGAGGCGGCACTTTCCGATAAGACAAAGGCAGTCATGATCGCCCATACACTCGGAAACCCGTTCGATTTAAAGGCAGTGAAGGAATTCTGTGAGAAACATAACCTGTGGCTCGTTGAGGACAACTGCGACGCGTTAGGCTCCAGATACACCATCAACGGTGAGGAAAAATTCACCGGAACCGTAGGCGATATCGGAACATCCAGCTTCTATCCGCCGCACCACATGACCATGGGTGAGGGCGGAGCCATTTACACGGACAATCCGCTGTTAAACAAGATCATCCGTTCCTTCCGCGACTGGGGCCGTGACTGTGTCTGCCCGTCCGGACATGACAACCTCTGCGGACACCGCTTTGACAGACAGTATGGTGAGCTTCCGCTTGGCTATGACCACAAATATGTATATTCCCATTTCGGATATAACCTGAAAGCCACAGACCTCCAGGCAGCCATCGGATGTGCCCAGCTCGAGAAATTCCCGACCTTCGTGGAGCGCAGACGCCACAACTTCGACCGCCTGAGAGCAGCTCTCGCTGAGACAGAGGACCGTCTGATCCTTCCGGTACCGGCTGAGAATTCCAGACCAAGCTGGTTTGGCTTCCTGATCACATGTAAAGAGGGAACTGACAGAAATAAACTCGTCCAGTACATCGAGAAAAAAGGCATCCAGACGAGAATGCTGTTTGCCGGAAACCTCATCAAGCATCCGTGCTTCGACGAGATGAGAGCAGAGAAAAAGGGCTACCGCGTAGTAGGAACCCTGGAAAATACGGACCGGATCATGAGCGACACCTTCTGGGTTGGCGTTTATCCGGGAATGACAGACGAAAAGATCGACTATATGGCAAAAGTGATTAAAGAGGGGCTGTTACAGTGAGCGAAGAAAAATCCTTTGACCTGACGAAAGTCCATGAGGTCAACTTAAAGCTTTTAAAGGAGATCGACCGGATCTGCAGAAAGTATAAGATCAAATATGCTCTGGATTCCGGTACGCTTCTGGGTGCAGTGCGCCACGGCGGCTTCATCCCGTGGGATGACGATGTGGACGTCATGTTCACAAGAAAGAACTACGAGATGTTCGCGAAGGTCGTAAGACGGGAGCTGCCGGAGGACATGTCCTTTGTGGAGCCGAACGAGTACCATGGCGGAAAGGCGTTCTACGACTTTATCTCCCGTGTGACATACAATAAGAGCCAGAAGTTCGAGGACTCCGGAAAGATGGAGTTCTATGACGATAAGATCAGCCGCCTGAACGTGGACCTGTTCATCGTGGACGGACTTCCGGAGGGAAAGCTCGCGAAGAAGCTCACAAAGCTCTCCCACTGCGTTCTCTACGGATTTGCCCTGGGACACAGGTATGAGATCGATTACAGCGATTACAAGGGCGTTATGAAGCTTTTTGTGGCAGTTCTCGCGACCATCGGAAAGCTGATCCCATTCCCGGTGATCTGGAAGCTGTGGAATGCCCTCTGCCATATGGACAGCAGGAAAGAGCGCCCGTTATATTTCTACACGGGTTACGCGCCGAACTGGTTCTATGTGGAGATGAAGAGAGAGTGGGACGATGAGGTCGTTGAGATGCCTTTTGAGGACACAAGGTTCTACGCTCCGGCCGGCTGGGATGAGCTTCTGACGCAGCTTTACGGTGACTACATGAAGCTTCCGCCGAAGGAAAAACAGATTCCGGAACATTCCGATATGGAGATCAAAATTTATGACTAAACTGCTTTCGGTCGTTGTATCGGTATACAACGAGGAGCTGGCGCTAAGAGAATTCTATGCAGAGACAGGGAAGATTCTGAAAAGGCTGCCGGGAAACTGGGACTATGAGTTCCTGTTCGTGAACGACGGCAGCAGGGATCAGTCCCTTTCGATCCTAAAGGAGTTCGCGGCGTCGGACGAAAAAGTGAAGATCGTCAATTTTTCCAGGAACTTCGGGCATGAGGCGGCGATGATTGCAGGGCTGGACTATGCGGGCGGTGACGGTATCGTCTGCATGGACGCGGACCTGCAGCATCCGCCGGAGTGCCTGCCGGAGATCGTGGAAAAATTTGACGAGGGATATGAAGTGATCAGCATGGTCCGCACAAGGAATAAGACGGCGGGGCTGGTGAAGAATGTCACATCCGCGGCATTCTACAAGCTGATCAACCATCTCTCCGATGTGAAGTTTGAGGCCAACGCCTCGGATTTTTTTGCGGTGAGCAAAAATGCGGCGGAGGTTCTCAGGAACAACTACCGGGAGAAGGTCCGCTTCCTGCGGGGCTATGTCCAGAGCATCGGTTTTGAGAAGACCACCATCGAGTACGAGGCGAGACCGCGTTTTGCAGGGGAGAGCAAGTACAGCTTAAAGAGTCTGTTCAAATTTTCCATCAACACGATCCTGTGCTTTTCTGATCTGCCGTTAAAGCTTGGAATCTATTCCGGTGTGATCACAGCGCTTTTCGGACTGATCATGGTGATCTATACGGTCTATACCTGGAAAATCTATGGGGCGCCGAACGGCTATGCGACCATCGTGGTACTGATCTCGTTTATGTTTTCCGTGTTGTTTGTGATCGTAGGGATCATCGGCGAGTATATCGCGATCCTGTTTGCGGAGATCAAGGACAGGCCGGTGTATATCGTGAAAGATACTGCTAATGTCAAAAAAAACCGAAGCAAAGATACAGATGGACAGGATGTCCGGTAGGTTCTATGCATGGAAAATAATCCTGGCAGGAACTTTTTCAGCTGTGATCGGCGGACTCCCACCGGAACCACTGGAAAAACATTACAAAATCATGAATTATTTGTGTAAATTTGAGAAAAGGACTTCAAAAATAAAAAGGAATCGTATATAATACGTGAGTATGCCGATTTCCCGGAAAATTCTATTTAGCATAATGGGAGATCCGTTGAATTCAGAGGAGGAATTTTATCATGAAATTATTAAAGAGAATGGCTGTGCTGTCTTTAGTAGTTCTTGCCCTTGGCGGATGTACAAAGAGCAGCATTTCAACAGATGCACCGGTATCCGGAAGTGAAGAAGTGGATCCGGCAAAAATGGAGACGGATGACGATGAGACACTTCCGAGAGATCAGAACTTCCTTGTAGAGGATGAGACTGTAGAGACGACGATGTACGACTGGGAGCAGGCACAGAGCGAGTGCGACGGACTGTTCAACGACACATCTGCATTCCCGCAGTCTGTAAAGATGGAGTTCACTTATGATGAGTCCGCATTAAACATCGGTCTCACATGGACAGTAAAGAACGACACAACAAACGATGACGCTATGGAATATGCTGTGACAATGGTTAAGCAGTTCAACGATATCATCGCTGCACAGAGCATGGATCTTGAGAATTCCAGCACTGATTCCTTCGGAACACTCTGGAACCAGTTTTCCCTTGATGTAAAAGTTGTTACTGAGGGAGGAAAGGCACTTGTAGATAAGAGTTACAAGGCCGGAGAGAAGATCGACCTCAAGAGCAACGAGACTGCTGCAGAAGGTCCGGAGGACGTTGCAGACGATTCACCGAAGAAGCTTGACGAGACAAAGGCTTCCAAGTAATTAGTTGGAATAATTTTAACAGAATAAATAATTAAGACAATATAATGGCAGAATGCTTTTCAATGTGATCCAGAAAGCGTCCTGCCATTTTTTGTTGTCATATTTTCTTATGGTCTGCACAGACCTGCTGAACAGTAACAAACGCCGCACTATTCTTAACGGCAGAATAAATGCGGCGTTTATATATGGATTCAGTTTTAAATTTCAGACCTGCGTTTATTGACGCGGCTTATTTTGCACACTGCTTCACGAAGTACTCAAACATCGGAAGAGAGTCGGCACATTCCTTCGGGTTTGTAACCGGGCCGGTCATGCGCTCCGGGTGCCACTGTACGGACCAGATCGGAAGAGTCTCGTGCTGCACAGCCTCTGTGAAGGTGTGTCCGTTGGACTCGCCCCATGCGATGGCCTGGAGACCTTCGCCGAGCTTGTCGAGGGCCTGGTGGTGGTAGCTGTTTACTTCCATGGACTCGCCGTAAAGGTTTCCTAAGATGGAATCTTTCTTGAGCGTCACATGATGGCAGACACCCTTGGAGTGATCACCGCCGAGCTGTGTCGGGATATCCTGGGTGAGAGTACCGCCGAAGTATACGTTTAAGATCTGGATTCCGCGGCAGATGCCCCAGATCGGTTTCCTGCGGTCAACGAAGGCCTTGATGATCTTGTATTCCAGATCGTCGCGCTGTGGGTCTGTGATGACGAAGTCAAACATCTTTTCCTGACCGTAGAGCTTTGGTTCAACGTCTTTACCGCCGCTTAAGAGAAGTCCGTCAGCGAGATCCGCGTACTCCTCAGCACAGTCGTTGTTGACTGCAAGGATCGGGATGCCGCCTGCGCGGCGGATATTCTCAGCATAGTTCTGGTTTAATGCCCATGTCGGTGTTCCGTTGGCTGCTGCGCCGGTTCCTCCGGTCAGTAAGATCAATGGTTTCATAATGTAATTCTCCTTTTCCATTTCTGCCCGTCTGCCTGTCCCCGTAGTGAAATCTGCCGGAATGGATCCGGCTGTCTCTCATACAGACAGAGCGGAAGTTGATAGATGGCAGCTGTTTAAAAAGTGAAACAGCTATGATAGTATATGATAATTCTGCAGCACAGGGCAGAAATCATCCGTTTTAAGCGGTATGCCCCGGAAAGTGAAGCCTCCCAGGATCCGTGTCTGGCATCAGATGATGCAGGTCATCCCACATCAAGCCCGCTGTGGTAGGAATAGTTTCCAAGCTCCGCCAACAGCGCGGACATATCCGGCGGCCCGGATGAGACATTCGCGATCAGGAACGCATTGAGGTAATAGTAGACTGCATTGCATTTCTTCAAGGTCTGATGGTACAGATCCGGGAATGACGTCGTCGAGGCGATGGAATTATCCCATGGATTCGTCCAGACCTCATGGTCCAGGTTCAGGATATCGCGGACCTGGGCGGAAAGCTTATCCGTCACAAGCTTTTTAGAAGCGATCGGATGCTTTAGAAAGATTGATTCCAGGGAGCCGATCACATGGGTCTTATGTCCCTCGGGATCGGACAGGATCCGGCTTCCGAAGCGGATCGCGAAGATCGAGCGGGCAACCATTCCGTCTGTGACCTGAAAATTATTTTTTTCCGTGATCTGGTAGTAAGTGCGGTTGATGCACCGGCTCAGGTATCGTGAGATAAACTGGCTTTCCTGACCATTTAAGCAGAGCGAAGCTGCCTGATTGAATTCGGATGGCTTTTTGTGCTTGAATTTCCAGAGCAGGATCGCGTCGATATCGTTTTCCAGGGCGGCATGGAGTCCATGACACTCGGTCTTTTTCTTATCGGTGCGGTACTTGATCCGCCCGTAGACGAAGGGGTGGCAGATCGAATCAGAGATATAGTGGCACATGAATCCTGCGAGGAATGCCGCCGCCTCCTCTTTCTGCTGTCTCGAGTGGATCTCGGTGAGCTCTAAGAGGCTGTTCTTAAAAAAGTCGTTTACCTGATACTCATGCATATGGGAGCCGACGTTGCGGTAGTCCCTGTGACGGAGGATCGGGACATTATAAAAGAAGATATCAGGTCCCTGGAGACCAAGCTGGTAGAGCCAGCGGTATTTGGATATCACATGTTTCAGGTAGTTGTTCGGAAGGTCATTGTAGGCCTTTACACCGAACAGGTAGTGAGTCGTAAATCCCGGCACAAGAATCATCTCCTCTGAAAGAAAATGCCAAGGTCCTGTTCCGGCGCGGACTTTGGCTTTCTGCTTGTGCAAATAAAACTGCCAGTGGCAGGCACTGTATTTATTATAGCATAGATGTGGGAAAATGGGAATAAAACGTAGTAAGAAATGGGAGAGGCGGGGCACAGTCGGCAGGAAGCTTTTTCTGGTCCGAAGAGAGCGGAAGTGATCCGCAGGAGGACGGAAAATGCGGTTGTCAGGCTGCGGTGCGTGATATGGAATGAATTTGACAGGAGAGATCCATGATATCGTCTGGGGCCCATGGACACCGGTGTTGTTTTTGCTGGTGGGAATTGTATACAGTGTGCGGATCCGGTTCTTTCAGCTCAGGAAGATCCCGCGCTGGTGGGATGCGACCATCGGGAATCTTTTACGGGATCGGAAGAACCACCGGGAATCGTTCCGGTCGGCATGTACGGCGCTGGCGGCTACCATCGGAACCGGGAATATCACGGGGGTGGCGGCGGCTGTGATCGCCGGAGGACCCGGTGCTGTGTTCTGGATGTGGGTGTCGGCATTTCTCGGGATGGCGACGGCTTACGGGGAGACGGTCCTCGGCATCCGTTATCGGGAAAAAGGCCGGAACGGCGGTTGGATGGCGGGACCGATGATCTATCTGGAAAAGCGGCTGGGATGTCCCGGGGCGGCGGTCCTCTACGGATTTTTCTGCATCCCGGCAGCGTTCGGGATGGGCAGTATGGTACAGGCGAACGCGATCTCGGAGACAGTGTCCTATGTGTACGGGATCCCGGAGGCTGCAGTGGGGGTGATTCTTGTGATCCTTGCGGGCATCGTGCTGGCAGGAGGCGGACGGCGGATCTTTCTCGCGGCGGAGCGGCTTGTTCCATTGTCTGCGGGGCTTTATACGGCAGCAGCGCTGGCAGTGATCATTCTGTATGCCGGGAATGTACCGGGAGTGATCCTGGGAATTCTGGTGGATGCATTTTCCTTCCGCAGCGCTGTTGGCGGAGTCGCGGGTTACGGGATCTCCCGATGCGTCAGCTATGGGATCGCCAGAGGTGTCTTTTCCAATGAGGCGGGGCTCGGGAGTCTTGCAGTGTTAAACGGGAGCGCGGAGATGGCATCGGAGGAGCTTCAGGGGCAGTGGGCGATCTTTGAGGTATTTTTTGATACCATCGTGAGCTGTACGCTGACAGCGCTTGTGATCCTCTGCGTGGCGGGCAGCGGGACGGCCTCAGAGTTCGGGGCGGAGAACGGAGCATCGCTCACAAGCCTCTGTTTTTTTACAGCGCTTGGGAGCCCCGGCGGGTATGCGGTGGCGGTCTGCGTGGTGCTGTTCGCGTTCTCCACGATCATCGCATGGTACTATATGGGGAGGCAGGCGGCAGAGTATCTTGGCGGGAAGATCTCGGGAAAGATCCCGGCAGTCTACACGGTGGGATATCTTCTGGCGGCGTTTTTCGGGTGCCTCGGGGCGATGGAGACGGTGTGGGAGGTCTCGGACATCTTTAATGGACTGATGGCGGTGCCGAACCTGGCGGCGCTGGTGCTGCTGGCGGGGGAGATCTATGCGCCGGGGGAAAATCGGGATCCATAGCTGCCGCCTCACGCCGGAGAGTGTGTGCGATACGGCCTGCGGCGGTGCAAAATTGCTATCGAAGTCCCGTCCAAAATCGTCATTTTGGCCGGGGCTGATTCTCCCTTGAAATTCTTATAGTTTCCTTCTTCTTTCCTGGAAGGCTTTCCGCCTTCCTCTTCTTTTGGCTTTTCCTTCTTTTTTCCTTTATTTACAATAGTTTTCAGGCTTCTTTCCTTTTTTCTTTTGAAAATCAGGAACGACGAAAAAAAGACTTTTCTGCTTCGTTTCAGTTTCTCTTTTCTTCTGGTTGAAAAGAAAGAGAGAAAAAAGCGGAAAAGGGTGCGTTCTGTTCTCGGTGGGATGATGAAAATGATGCTGTTGGGATGGGAACAAAACAATCAGGAATAATTCAGTCGTTGATATTATTATAAATCAGATTTTCTAACGCGGATAGCCGGGATATTTTGCAATTTTGAGGATAAGCTGCCTGAATCTCGCTGAAACTGAGGAAAATCTGAGAATTTATAAGGAAATCACTTGAAATCGCATAGAGAATTGTCTATAATAAAAGAGAAAAGAAAACACCCACTCCAAAAAGTGGATGCTTCAGTTGTGAGCTAATGTCCTAACGGACACCGCCCATCCTGTTGGCCGACAGGGTGGGCTTTTTACTTTCTTTTGTTTCTCTTATCGAGAAAGGAAAGTAATGCGATGAGCAAACCGCCAAATGAGATAAGTAATCCGATTATCCCAATCACAACGGATAAAATTTCGTATGCTGTCATCGGCACCGCCTCCTTTCCTATGTACTCCGGGCAAGCCGGGCAATGAAAAGAGAAGCAGCCATTCCTGTCATGGGTGTTTTCCTGTTCCTATCATAGCATAAAAACAGCACTTCCTCAATAAGGAAAGAAAGGATCAGGTTGGAAGAAGGCGGAAAAGGGTGCGTTCTGTTCTCGGTGGGATGATGAAAATGATGCTGTTGGGATGGGAACAATTGTCCTTTTTCGTGTTCATATCTTGTTCAAAAAGTCTTCAAAATTCTTTTACACAATTCACACGATTTCTTCATGTTTTATGGATATCATATAACCATAAACAGAGAGACATCTGATATAGATGCTGCTTATAAGATTTTTTTCATAATACTCGAGCTGATAAGTGATTATCAGCTCTCCTCCCTTTTTCAAATAATTATTTTGTCGAAGAAAAGCACTCGGCGGGGTGCTTTTTTTCATGTCTTTTTTTCGAAAAGGATCCATGATAAATTCCATTTCGCGTTTATGAGCGCCGTGTCCGGCACTTGTTTTCAGCTTGAAAAAGCGTATGGTGAGCAGGATTTCTCGCAGAGCTCCGGGAACAGGAAAAACTCTCCTATGAACTCCTGATCGATCTGGAGCCCATGAGCCGCGATGAAAATGGACAGGAGGTATTCCTGGGATCCGTCGGAAAGTGCATGCCGGTGGTGCTGGTCCAGGGGCGTACCGCCCATGTGAGCCGGTGCTTTGACGGACTCAATGCGGTGGGTGTCCTGGGACGCATGTTTGAGAAGACGGAGCTCTCGGCGGAGTTTGCGGAAGTCTTTGACGGCGAGGTGTGCATGCCGCCGACATGGCTGAATTTCAAGGATCTCAAGAAGGAATACGACGTGTCGGTTCCGGCGAGAGCGGCGGGATATCTGAGTGTGCTGAGTTTCCGGTCCGGTCCGGGGGAGATCCTGGAGAAAATGCGGGAGCTTGGGTCTGAGGCGTTTGCGGAGTACATTGAGAAGATGGATGCAGAGAGGAGAAGGCTGGAGGAGAAGCTTTCCGGCAGGGCGATGCAGGGAAAGAAAAAGTGCGTAAAGACTGCAAAGCCGCAGGCGGCAAATGCAGAAAGTGTGGATCATGCAGATCCGGTATCGGAAGAATATGCGGACAATGTTGGAGAATGTGAAAAAACGAATGATGTCGTTCCGCAGAAGTTTAATGTCCTCTCCTTCGAGGAACTCTCCGAACAATGCCGCAAGAAAAATGCGGATGGCTTTGAGGATTTCCTGGAGGGGCTAAAGGACCGCACAGAAGCGCGGATCCGCAGCGGAGAGACAAATTATCCCCAGGCCACCATCGACATGATGACAGAGGTCCTGGACTGGTCCGGACTCACAGAGCCGGTGATGGTCATCGGCTTCGCCCCGCCGCTCTACCCGGCATACCACAGCGATCAGATGACCGGAAAAGAGGGCGCCGGAAGCTGGCAGTTCAGAAAGATCAAGAAAGCGTCTGAGGCAGCCGGATGCATGGTAAAGAAAGTCCACTATTTTACAGGAATCTCCGACCTCAGCTACTGCGGCACCTGCGGGGATATGGACTTTTCCGGCTACGCCGCCGAGACTCCGCTCTGGGGCGGCGGCTACCAGGTAGACTTTGAAGAGATCGGAAAGCTGAACATCCCAGCCGTCCTCATAGGCCCATGGGGAAAGGACATCCACAGGAGAACAGAGCGGGTGAACCGGAAGAGCCTGCTTGTGGAGCTGCCGGAGATCCTGCATACGTTGATAGAAGACCAAGCTTAAAAGAATAATGAAATCGGTCAGCAGTATGCGGATATCGCTTCAATAGAACAGAAGGAAAGATCGCTTATCGGATGCCATTTTTCTACAGGAAAATGTCCTAAAAAAGTAAGAGAAAAGATAAAACGCCGCAATGTTTTTCTGTTATACTCCTTAATATAAAAGACGTGTTTTCGTATGGTTCACAGTCAACGCAGGAAATACGCATATCTGCAGGCATGTTTGGGAGTGTGAAACCATACCATTCAGGGATAAGGAGGAATCCAGTATGAAGAAAAGAACATTGGCGGCGGGATTATCGATGATGATGGCAGTTTCCCTTGCGGGATGCAGCACGACGGTGTCTGTGCCGGATACCGTGAAGGTCGAAAATGTGGGAGACGGCTCGGACGGAAAGATCACCATGGACAGCAGCGAGACGGTGAAGATCGTGCCGGATATGGCGAAGATCGTGTTTGCGGTGAGATCTGAGGCGAAGGCTGCAGATGAGTGCCAGCAGAAGAATACGGAGAGCTTAAATTCCCTGACCGAATACCTGAAAGGACAGGGGATCGATGAAAAGTCCATCACGACCTCCGGATATTACCTGAATCCACGGTATGACTGGAGCAGCAACACGAGGAAGCTCATCGGATACGAGATGCAGACCGAGGTGACTGTCTCCGATGTTGCGGTGGACCAGGTCGGCACGCTGCTCTCCAACGGTGTCGGAAACGGGGCGAATGAGATCTATTCCGTGTCTTATTATTCCAGCGGATATGATGACGCGTATGCGGAGGCGTTAAAGAAAGCAGTTGAGCTTGCCCGGACGAAGGCGGAGGCACTTGCGGAGGCCAGCGGACGGACACTCGGATATGTGGTGAGTATTGAAGAGTATTCGGACAGCCAGTACGGCAGATATGTGGACGGCGGCGTGAACCTGAAAAAGGAAAGCGCTGTAATGGAGGCAGCCGGGGCAGAGGACACCGCGGCAGATATGAACGTGATGCCGGGCGAAATGGAAGTCAGCGCGAATATTAAGATCGTCTTTTCCATGGGAGAATAGGGATTCTGCGAATCCGATAGTAATTCACAGGGCATGGACCGGAAAACAGTGGACATCCGGGACCATGCCCTGTATAATATAGGATACGACCAAGTGGCTGTCCAGTATCTTAGCAGCCACATAAATTACTGTTCAGGCGGTAAAAGCCCACAGTTAAAAAGGAGAAAGACAATGACAGAAAAGAAAAATCCGGTCATTACCATCGAAATGACAAACGGCGATATCATCAAAGCAGAGCTTTATCCGGACGTTGCTCCGAATACCGTAAATAACTTTTTAAGTCTTGTAAATAAGGGATTCTATAACGGACTGATCTTCCACCGCGTGATCAAGGGATTCATGATCCAGGGCGGATGCCCGGACGGCAACGGAATGGGCGGCCCGGGATACTGCATCAAGGGCGAGTTCTCCCACAACGGCTTCCAGAACGATCTGGCGCATACCGAGGGCGTTCTCTCCATGGCCCGTGCAATGAACCCAAACTCCGCAGGCTCCCAGTTCTTCATCATGCACAAGGACGCTCCATACTTAAATGGTGAGTACGCAGCGTTTGGTCAGGTCATCGACGGTATGGACATCGTCAACAAGATCGCTGAGGTCCGCACCGATTACAGCGACCGTCCGATGAAGGAGCAGAAGATCAAATCTATCACAGCAGAGACCTTCGGCGTAGAGTATCCGGAACCGGAGAAGTGCCGATAAAAATGGCAGTTGGATTCCAGACATGGAAGAGTACTGTTTTTGAGCTGTCATGCATTCGGAAGAAGCTGCCGGAGGAGATTCGGCAGGTGTGCAGGCGGAGCAGGAACAACTGCCGCAAATATAAAAAAGGAGACGTGCTATGCAGGAGACCCGTTATGCAGTTGTAGACGGTGAGAAAATTCCTGTCCTGCTCTCCGATGAAAACGAGGCTCTCCTGGCGGCAAAGGCTGCCGGGAGGGCTATTGTTGGCTTATGGAGAGAAGACACACAGGGGGATGAGTGGTGCGCGGCGGACACATTGATCGCGGATGTGGAGGATGCGGACGAAGAGTTTTTGGGGCGGATCGCGAGAAGGCATCTTGGGCTGCCGTGGGCGATCTGCGAGACGGAGCGGCTTAAGATCCGGGAGATCGCGGAAGGCGATTATGAGGAGATCGTGGAGAACCATGTGGATGCCGACCTGGATACGGTGGAGAAGGTAGCCGGTTACACAAAGCACCATTATGAGGTGTTTGAGTTTGGATTCTGGGCGGTCGAGGAAAAGAAGAGCGGAAATCTCACCGGTGTTGTGGGGTTCCGGATCCCGCAGGATGACGGCATCGGGGATGTGGATTATTATGTCCTGTCCCCGGATGATGAGAATATCCTGGATGACACGCTGGAGCTGGGCTACCATATTTTCCCGGAATACCGGAGAAAAGGATACGCGAAAGAGGCATGCCGGGCGGCGATCGAATACGCTGAGGAAGAGTTTGGAACTGTCCAGTTTATCGTCAGGATCGGGAAGGAAAACATCGTGTCAAAGAAGGTCGCGGAAAGCCTGGGATTCGTGCGGACGGAATAAAGGTTTATTGAGGAAAAAAGTCATTAATTCCGCAAGATTTCTCTTGTCAAATGGTGTATCAATCATGTATATTAAACATTGTATACAAACAACACAAATACAATTTGATGATACCAGGGTAACAAGCTTAAAGGTTCGGCTCAAGCCTGCCTGCAGGAGAAGCTTTAAATTTGTTCCTGGGAATGCGAAGCATTCCGATGGTAGGACTCGCGTGTAGAAAATATAGAAGGTGATAACATGAAAGACCATTTAGACCTCAAAGCATATGCCAAGATCAACCTTGGCCTGGATGTGATCCGGAAGAGAGAGGATGGGTACCACGAGGTCCGCATGATCATGCAGACCGTGAACCTGTACGACCGGATCGAGATGGACCGGACCGAAGACGGCGTGATCAGGACGGAGACGAATCTCCCGTTCGTTCCGGACGGGGAGGGAAACCTTGCGTGGCGCGCGGCGAAGCTGCTTCTCGATGAAAAGGGGATCAAGGACGGCGTGACCATAAAGATCCGCAAATATATTCCTGTTGCGGCCGGCATGGCCGGAGGCAGTACCGATGCGGCAGCCGTTTTAGTCGGTGTGAACCGGATGTTTGATCTTGGATTCACGAAAAAAGAGCTTATGGAGCGGGGGGTAAAGCTCGGCGCGGATGTTCCGTACTGTATCATGCGTGGAACGGCCCTGTCGGAAGGAATCGGTGAGATCCTGACAGAGCTCCCGGCACCTCCGCAGTGCCATCTCGTGATCGCGAAGCCGCAGATCTCCGTGTCAACGAAAGCGGTATACGGAAAACTGCGCGTGAATGAGCTTGCACCGGAGGAACACCCGGATATCGATGGCATGATGGCGGCGATCAAAAATGGTGACCTGGACGGTGTGATCGAACGTCTTGGAAATGTCCTGGAGACTGTGACGGTACCGGATCATCCGGAGATCGCGAGGATCAAGGAAATGATGATGGAGAACGGCGCCTGCGGCTCCCTGATGAGCGGCAGCGGGCCGACGGTATTCGGTATATACAAGGACAGGAAACTGGCAGAAAAGGCCTGTCAGGCCCTCAGGGAAGCGGACGGCGGACGTCTGGCCCGTCAGGTGTACCTGACTGAATTCTACAACCGGAAGAAAGCCAGATAGAGGAGAGAGACACGATGACGAATCATTTTGAAGTAAATATGGATGAATATCTGCCGTTACGGGATGTTGTGTTCAAGACCCTGCGCCAGGCAATTTTAAAAGGAGAGCTGGAGCCGGGCGAACGCCTGATGGAGATCCAGCTTGCGGAGCGGCTTGGCGTGAGCCGTACCCCGATCCGTGAGGCGATCCGTAAACTGGAGCTCGAGGGCCTGGTCCTCATGATACCGAGAAAGGGCGCGGAGGTTGCGAAGATCTCTGAGAGCAACCTGCGGGATGTTCTGGAGGTGCGCCGTTCCTTAGAGGAGCTTGCCATCGACCTTGCATGCCAGAGAATCACCGCGGAAGAGCTGGAATCATTAAATAAAGCGGAAGTTGATTTCAAGGCAGCCATCGGGAACGGGGACGCGATGCAGATCGCCCAGACTGATGAGCAGTTCCATGAGATCATCTACAACAGCACGAAGAACCAGAAGCTGGTCCAGATCTTAAACAATTTAAGAGAGCAGATGTACCGCTACCGCCTGGAATACATTAAGGACGCGGACAAGCGCCAGATCCTTATGGTGGAGCATGAACATATTTTAAAGGCACTGACGCTGCGCCATATCCAGGAGGCGAAGATGGCTGTGCGGGAACACATCGACAATCAGGAGATCACGATTCTCAAGAATCTGAAGGAGCAGGAAAATGACATTCAAAGAAAAGTACCTGGCAGGAGAAATTGAATTTGAAGCCATCGATGACTATGTGGATGAGTGGAACAACAGCGATGACGAGAGAACGCTGGCGAAATTCCTCGGTCTCAACGCGGACGAAGAGGACGCGTGGATCGATGACGGGGATGAAGCGCTGAAGGAGATGCTGGACGCCGGAAAACAGTAGCTTTGGTATGCCCGTAGCTTAAGGTCACAGATATGTGAAAAGGTTACGGGCAAACGGATAGTAAGAAAGGAGAGTCTTCATGACAACAGTTACACTTGGAAAGACCGGGATCACGGTGAACAAGAATGGATTCGGCGCGCTTCCGATCCAGAGAATCACGAAGGAAGAGGCCGCAAAGCTTTTGAGAAAGGCATATGACGGCGGAATTACATATTTCGATACGGCGAGAGCATACTCTGACAGTGAGGAAAAGATCGGATATGCCTTAAGTGATGTCAGAAACCATATCTATCTGGCGACAAAGACAGCGGCAACGACAGCAGAAGGCTTCTGGAAGGATCTCGAGACCAGCCTTCGTCTTTTAAAGACGGACTGTATCGATGTATACCAGTTCCACAACCCGGCAGTCTGTCCGAAGCCGGGCGATGAATCCGGTCTCTATGACGCTGCTTTAAAGGCAAGGGAACAGGGAAAGATCCGGTTCATCAGCATCACGAATCATCGCCTTGCGGTTGCAAACGAGGCGGTGGATTCCGGTCTGTACGCGACGTTACAGTTCCCGTTCTGCTATCTCTGCAGCGAGAAGGATCTGGAGCTCATGGAAAAGTGCAAAAAGGCAGATATGGGCTTTATTGCCATGAAGGCATTGTCCGGCGGTCTGATCAACAATTCAAGAGCCGCTTACGCGTTTCAGGCGCAGTACGACAGCGTACTTCCGATCTGGGGTGTCCAGAAGGAACATGAGCTTGACGAATTTTTAAGCTATATCGACAATCCGCCGGTGATGGACGACGAGATCCGCACCCTGATCGTGAATGACAGAAAACAGTTATTCGGAAGCTTCTGCCGTGCCTGCGGCTACTGTATGCCATGTCCGGCCGGGATCGAGATCAACACCTGCGCGAGAATGTCCCTGCTTCTCAGAAGATCCCCGTCCCACCTCCAGCTCACACCGGAGGTACAGGCGAAGATGATGAAGATCAAGGACTGCCTCCACTGCGGCCACTGCATGAGCAAGTGCCCGTATGGTCTGAATACGCCGGAGCTGCTGCAGAGAAACCTGAAGGATTATGAGGAGGTTCTTGCGGGTAAGGAGATCCTGCCGGGGAATTTCTAAGGATAGGAAATAGATAGACTTGGCGAAAAGAGGATGGGTGGCTGTCCTCTTTTTGCATATGATGAAAGCGGAGCATGCAAATTTTGCACATCGATATTCGTCAATATGCAAAAGTGCTTTTTGATAAATTTCATTTTTCAAATTTGCTCATTTATAGTAGCAAAATTAAAAAAACTTAACAAAGTATATTTATTGACAAAATATAACATCTAAAACGTGCAAAATAACGGTGGAGTTATGCAAAATCACAATTGTATGGGCAAAATAAAAAAATAAATAGATATAATAAAAAGACAATGCAAATTGCTATAAAACTTTGTGACAAATTACCAATACAAGAAAGGCGGCAGCTAAAAATATAAGACTTGAAAAAATCATAAGAATTATATATTATATAGAGTGTATAGATAATGATAAAAATACGAAAATTGTAACCCCTTCCATCAAGGGATATTAACGGTATGTATTTTTTGAAGAAAATTATATCGGCCACACAGGAGGATGAACATTTATGATGGACTTGTATGGAAATGGATTATTACTTGGAGAAAAAACCCTGGACAGCTTATGGATGAGACAGAACCTGACTATGAACAACATTGCAAATGTTGATACGCCAGGTTTTAAGTCACAATATATGACCTTTGAGAATGAACTGGCACAGAAGATCCGGTCTGCTCTTACTGTGAAGAAGACTTCTATGAAAAATGTGGCAAGAGGGATTGAAAATATGAGACCGTCTGTCCATACAACCTTAAATGAATCAACCAGACTGGATGAGAATAATGTGGATATGGATCAGGAACAGGTTGAATTGGCAAGAACAGCTTATGAATACCAGTTTATGATCAGTTCTGTAAGTAGCGATCTTTCACGTCTGCGCAGCGCAGCTAAAAACTTTTAAATCATACAAATTATACAGTTAAGGAGAAAATATAAAATGATTGAACAGGTGAATGGGTTTATTACCCCTATGAAAGGGTGGGATGCTGTTGAAAAGAATGATAAAAAAATAACAGGAACAGAAAATGGCACAAAATCTGTGTTCCAGTCAGTGCTTGAAGATACAGTGCAAAATGTTTACGACACACAGAAGGATGTAGAACAGAAACAGTATCTTCTGGCAACGGGGCAGTTAGAAGATGCCCACAGTCTTCCAATCGCCCAGGCAAAAGCAGAACTGAGCCTGGAAGTTATGATCTCTCTTAGAAATAAAGCAATGGAAGCGTATAACGAAATTTTAAAGATGAGTGTTTAATACTGCTGGCCATGGAATGGAACAGTAGATTTTTAATATTTGCTATATATGGAAATGCAAAGGATGAATGGAACAGTGCAGAATCTAAAAGAAGCATGGCAGAAGATGCCAGGGAAAACAAAAAAAATGATCGCAGTCATTGCAGCGGGGACGATTATCCTGGCGGCAGCCGGACTTCTGGTCCTGAATATAGGCACGAAAAAAGGATACAGTACCTTGTTTACAGGAATGAGCTCGGATGATGCCCAGGCAGTTGTAAGTCTTCTTCAGGATGAAGGTGTTGATTACAGATACAATGACAAAAACGGCTCTGTCCAGGTAATGTCAGATACAGTAGATAAGACCAGGGCTGAATTGCTAAGCAAAGGATATCCTAAAAGCGGCTTTACTTATGATATGTACCGTAATAATGCGGGAATCATGAGCACTGAAAAGGATAAGGAAAAATATACATTGTATGAACTTCAGGATCGTCTTGGTGCCCAGATCGGATTATTTGAAGGGGTACGTGATGCAAAAGTGACCATAGCAGAAGGCGGAACCCAGAAATATGCACTGGATGATACACAGCAGACAGATGCATCAGCCTCTGTTGTGGTGACAATGGATCCCGGACAGGATCTGACAGATACAAAGGCAGCTGCTATCAAGAACCTGATCGCAAGAGCTGTAAAGGGAATGAATTTTACCAATGTTTCTGTATTTGATGCTGCTACCATGATGGAAGTCGGCGGTGAAGATGAGGCAGGTAATACTGCCGGTACAGGAAAAGATGTAGCAGAGCTTACCAGTCAGGTAGAAAAAAGTATAGCAGGAAATGTGCGCCGGGTCCTGGAATTAATGTATGGACAGGGAAAAGTTGCAGTTTCTGTAAAAGGCACACTGAATATGCAGAAGCTGATCCAGGAAACAGTCCAGTATACCACTCCGGATAAGGTTGACCAGAATGATAAAACAGGACTGCTGGAAAAAGAAGAAACAGCAGGGGAGAATACGGGAAGTACGTCTTCGGGAAATGGAGGCGCAGCAGGCGCAGATGCTAATGCAGATACACCCCGTTATACGGGCCAGACAGGCACACAGGCAGGTTCAGATACATATTCCAACAACAGCGCAATAAGAGAGTGGCTGTATAATTCCACAAAAGAACAGCGCCAGATCGATCCGGGTGTTCTGGAAAATACAACAGTAGGCGTTACTATTGATACAGATGATACATCTATTGCAGACGCAGATCTGGTCAGTCTTGTAGCTAATTCAGCAGGTATTACCCAGGAGGACGCTCCTTCAAAGATCACGGTTATAAGAGCCCTTTCAGCAGCCAGTAAAAACACAGATGCAGTGCCGGTAACAGCACCGGCACAGAAAGCAAAGCTTCCATTGCCTCTTTTGATCGCCATAGGGGCAGGTGGGCTGCTTCTGGTATTGCTGATTGCTTTGCTGATACTCAGCAGGCAGCATTTGAAAGCGTCAGAAGAAGAAAGACAGGCACTGTTGGAACAGATACCGGATGGAGGTGCGATTACTGAAGATTCTCAAAATGCCATTGCCGCCGACAATAAAACTAAAAATGATGGGAATATATCCTTGTTAACTGAAGAGGAACAGTCGGCGCTTCAGGGACAGGACGATGAACTTAAGAAAAATGAAGAAATTTTAAATCTGAAAATGCAGCACAGTCTGAAATTAAAACAGGAGATCGGTTCCTTTGTGGATGAAAATCCGCAGATCGCAGCAAAACTGATCCAGAATTGGCTGCTTACTGGTGGAGGAAACGATGGCAGAAATAGGGGAAAGTAAGATAACAGATATTACCGGGGGATCCGAACTGGATAAAATGGATGCGCGGGCGAAAGCAGCAGTGGTAGTTGTGTCTTTGGGAGCAGACCGCGCTTCCCAGATTTATAAATATCTCAGTGAACAGGAAATCGAAGACCTGACTTATGAGGTAGCAAAGCTTGGAAAAACAAATAATGCCCAGGTGGAGAATGCATTAGATGAGTTTTATAAAATGTGCCTTACCCACAAGATGATGACAGATGGAGGTCTGGATTATGCCAGAAGTGTACTGGAAAAAGCTTTTGGAGAAACCACAGCCAGAAATCTTCTGGAAAAAGTATCCAAGACTCTCCAGTCCAAGCCATTTAACTTTTTTACAAAGGGAGATCCCAAATCCCTTCTTGCCCTGCTCCAGCATGAGCGGCCCCAGGTGATCGCTCTGATCATGGCTTATATGGATCCTCAGCAGGCGGCCCAGATACTGGAACAGCTTCCAAATGAAAAAAGGATACCGGTACTGGAAGGCATGGCAAATATGAGCCGTGTATCTCCTGAGGCAATAGCTATTGTGGAAGAGGAAATGAAGAGGAAATTCGCTACGATCATTACCAGTGAGGATAATATGAACCTGGGCGGTATTGATTATGTGGCAGATGTGATGAACCATGTTGACCGAGGAAACGAGAAACAGATCTTTGATGAAATGGATAAAGATAATCCGGAACTGTCAAAAAGCATCAGGGACAAGATGTTCATGTTCGAGAATATCATCGATATGGATCCAAGATCTGTACAGCGTTTTATCAGGGATTGCGATTCCAAGGATATTGTATATGCATTAAAGACTGCATCAGAGGATATGAAGAACGTATTCTTTGCAAATATGTCCAAGCGTATGGCAGAAACAGTCAAGAGCGATCTGGAGATCACTACCAATGTAAGACTGAAGGAAGTGGAAGAGGCACAGCAGCGTATTGTTAATCTGATCCGTAAACTGGAAGATGCAGGAGAAGTAATAATCAATAAGGGAGGAGATGACGATAACATTGTTGTCTGATCAGGATACAGGCTTTGAAAATAAAGCCAGAGTCCGGAAGCTTCCCTTACAGGTATTTACGGCACCGGATGCACAGAAACCAGAAACAGAAAAGCAGAATAAAAAAGAAACGGAAGCTTCTTTAAATGCGGACAATGATACATACAATGGTCTGGAATACAGTCAGGAACAAATAGAGCTGGGGCTCAGGGAAAAAGAAAAAATATTAGAAGAAGCCCGGAAAGAAGCGGCAGCCATTGAACAGGAAGCAAAGGAAAAGGCAGAACAGATCTCTGAGGAAGCCCAGATGAAAGGATTTGAAGAAGGCAGACAAAAAGGCTATGAAGAGGGACTGATTAGGGCAGAAAAGGAAAATGAGGCGAAACATCGTGAAAATCAGCGGTTTTTTAAAGAAAGCCTGGAAAAAGCCTTAATAGAGATCAACAAAGAAAAAGAAAAATGCCTCAGAGAATATCTGGAAGAATTAAAAGATATTGCTGTGGCAGTGGCTGAAAAAGTGATCCATATCAGCCTGAGATCCAGCGGTTCTGTTATAAGCAGGATGATAGAAGCTGAAACAGAAAAACTGCAGAAAATGGACTGGGTCAAGATCTATATGGAAAAAGAAGACTATGAGACCATGGTTCAGGCAGATGGACATCTGGCAGAGAAACTGTCACGGCTCTCTGACAACGTCAAATTTATAGTAATGGAGGACGGAAAATGCGGAAGCTGTATCATCGAAATGCCGGACGGGATTATAGATATGAGTGTAGATACCCAGCTTGAAAATATACACAGACTTGTGGGCAACGCCAATACATAAAGATTTTATGGATACATAAAGTACACAGAGGTGAAAACCATGTATGAAAATCTCCTGAAGTTAATACAGCAGGCAGAAACAGCAGACCGCATTGGAAAAATTGAAAATGTAGTGGGAATGTCAATGGAAGCTTCCGGAGGCAGATCCGGTATTGGTGATATTGTTATGATCTACAATGAAGCTGAGAACTGTCAGGTTCCTGCGGAAGTGGTAGGATTCAAAAATGGCAAAATACAGCTGATGACCTATGAAAATATCAGCGGGATCACAGCGGGAAGTTTTGTCCGCAATACCGGATGCCGTTTGCAGATACCGGTGGGAGACTTCCTGAAAGGCCGTATCATCAACGCGCTGGGGCATCCCATTGACGAAAAAGGAGAGTTTCCCCCAGGGAAGCTTTATACAGTAGACAGTGCCTATATCAACCCTCTTAACCGTCCTCCTATCAGGGAACATCTGGAATTTGGGATTAAGGCCATTGATGGTTTAAATACCATTGGAAAAGGTCAGAGAATGGGGATTTTTGCAGGCTCCGGTGTTGGAAAAAGTACATTGATGGGAATGATCGCCCGGAATGTAAAAACAGATATCAATGTGATCGCCCTGGTAGGAGAGCGAGGCAGGGAGGTTCTGGAATTTGTTAAAAAGGATCTGGGAGAAGAGGGCATGAAACGTTCTGTCCTTATTGTAGCCACATCAGACCAGCCGGCAATGCTGCGTATGAAATGTCCCTTGGTTGCAACAACGATCGCTGAATATTTCAGGGATCAGGGAGCAGATGTGCTGCTGATGATGGATTCTCTTACCAGATATGCCATGGCACAGAGGGAGATCGGTCTTGCTATTGGAGAACCGCCTATAGCCAGAGGTTATACACCTTCTATTTCTTATAAATTATATATGTCTTTTTAACTATCTTTTTATATCTTCTTAAATGT
>ENA-ORNZ01000602-ORNZ01000602.1-human-gut-metagenome-genome-assembly--contig:-NODE-602-length-46929-cov-24.173465_pt1 | contig 46929 bp, 41 predicted proteins | sample MGYA00242124_ERZ509040 | MGnify/ENA primary metagenome ERZ509040 (study PRJEB26280, sample SAMEA2338733) | human gut metagenome | biome: human gut; feature: human-associated habitat; material: faeces... | reverse complement strand
TATCCCCTCAAGATTGAGGGGCAGGGGAGTTGAATAGGCAAAGCCTATTTTTTATTGCGTTGTTATTTTGTGGAAAATTCAATACATTAAAGTGGTAATCTTATACATCTTTACCAAAATAAAAAACATCTTATACAATTATTGACAAATTATTAAAAAAGTATAAACTAAAAAAATATAAAACAGAGTGCGCTCTGTAAAAGATATTTGGGAAATGGGAGATGAGAAACTATGGCAACTTTTTTAACTGGTTTGGCAATACTTTTAATCGGAGGTTATCTGTACGGACTTTTTATTGAGAAGATATTTCATCCGGACGACAGGGAAACTCCGGCGGTCAAAATGGAAGATGGAATTGATTATGTTCCGATGGGCAGATGGAAGAATGCGCTGATCAATCTTTTGAATATTGCGGGAACAGGACCGATTTTTGGACCTATTCAGGGAATCTTGTTTGGACCGATTGCATTTATTACAATTCCGATAGGGTGCGTGATCAGTGGTGCAACACATGACTATTTAAGCGGAATGATGTCTCTTCGCCAGGACGGAGCACAGATGCCGGGGATTATCCGTAAGTTCCTTGGAAATAAGACTTATCAGGTGTACAACATATTCCTTTGCTTTTTGATGCTTTTGGTAGGCGCGGTGTTCACTTATACACCGGGGGATCTCTTTGCAGGACAGATCTGTGGCTTTACAGATGTGAATATCTGGACATGGGTAATCTATGCAGTGATTTTAGGTTATTATCTGATTGCAACATTATTTCCGATTGACAAGATCATCGGACGAATTTATCCGATTTTCGGTGCGATTCTGTTATTGTCAGCGGTAGGTGTTTTTGCAGGAATTTTCATTCAGGGATATCAGCTGGATAATATTGATTTTACACATGGGTTAAAGGGGATTTTCGATATTTATCCGATTTTTAATGCAGAAGGAAATTCAGGTGTGGGAACCAAATTTATTCCGGTATTTTTTGTAACAGTTGCCTGTGGAATTACATCCGGTTTCCATTCGACGCAGTGTACGTTGATCGGAAGATCTGTAAGACATGAAAAAGAGGGAAGACTTGTATTTTACGGAATGATGATTTTAGAAGGTCTGATCGCTATGATCTGGGCGGCAGCAGCTATGGGGCTTTATAACAGCGGTTCAACAGCAGGTGCTACAGCAGCGGTTGGAGAAGTGGCTAAAGGACTTCTTGGACCGGTCGGCGGAATTATTGCAATCCTCGGTGTTATCGTGCTTCCGATCACGTCCGGTGATACCGCACTTCGTTCTTGCAGATTGATGGTGGCAGATTACCTTCACATTGACCAGAAAGAGAAGAAAAACCGTGTGCTTGTGACACTTGGTATCTTTGTACCGGTAATATTCATTCTTGTATTTGCGAAAATGAATGCCGAAGGCTTTAATATTTTGTGGAGATATTTTGCATGGAGCAATCAGACCATTGGTGTATTTGCTTTCGCGGCGATCACGGTATATCTGATGGCGAAGAAGGGGGCAAAGAAAGGCGTGTTCCTCGTGGCTCTCGTGCCGGGAAGCTTTTACCTCTTTATTATTTCTTCCTTTATATTAAGTCAGAAGATTGGCTTTGGACTTAGCATGAATGTATCTTATGCGATTGCAGGAGCGCTGACTGTGCTCTATTTCTTCGGTCTTATTGCAGCCGGGAAGAAATATGCGGCGAAGCATGAAGAAGAATAAAAAAGAGGAATAGAGAGAAGAATATAGACTCCTTTGAGAGAGGGTTATTAAATAGCTGGATCGTATCCGTTGTTTCGTAGCCCTCTCTTTTTATGTGTTTCATTTATATAATCTTTATACAACCTTAATAGGAACACGAATTTATTAATGCCTACTTAATATGGCTTAATGTAAGATTAAGAGACCATAAAGACAGGATAAAGAGGTGCGAAGATTGCGATGGATTATATAGAAAATCGATTACACAGGCATATCACTTCATTTCAAATTATTATATTAGGATTTTTCTCAGTGATACTTTTGGGAAGCTTTTTTTTAATGCTTCCGCAGGCGACACAGGATGGGATGGGGGCATCATTTTCTGATGCGCTGTTTACCGCGACGTCCGCAGTCTGTGTGACAGGGTTGGTTGTACACGATACTGCGACATACTGGTCTTTCTTCGGGCAGACGATTATCATTTTGCTGATACAGATCGGGGGCATGGGGGTTGTAACGGTGGCGGTTGCAATCGCAACAGTATCTGGACGGAAAATCAGTCTGATGCAGAGAAGTGTAATGCAGGAAGCGATATCGGCACATCAAGTTGGAGGTATTGTGCGGATGACAAAATTTATTTTAAAGACCAGCATATTGATCGAACTGATTGGTGCGGTTCTTCTGGCAAGCGTGTTTGTCAGAGATTTTGGGGTTGAAAAAGGTATCTGGTACGGAGTGTTTCATTCAATCTCTGCATTTTGTAATGCGGGTTTTGATCTTCTGGGTATAAAAGAGCAATTTTCTTCTCTTACATTATATGCTAGAGATCCAGTGGTTAATTTGGTAATTATTGGTTTGATCATTATCGGGGGGCTTGGATTTCTGACATGGGCTGACGTTCATAAAAATAAATGGCACTGGAAGAAGTACCGGATGCAGAGCAAGGTGATTTTGGTAGTGAGCGCAGTTCTGATTTTTGTGCCGTCTATTTGTTTTTACTTTTTTGAATTTTCTTCTCTGCCTGCACAAGAGAGGCTGTGGAGTTCTGTGTTTCAAGCAGTAACGCCAAGGACTGCGGGATTTAACACTGCAGATCTGACACTTCTTAGTGAAACGGGACAGATGCTGATGATCATCCTTATGTTAATCGGAGGATCGCCGGGATCGACTGCCGGGGGAATGAAGACAACAACGATAGGGGTTCTTTTTTCGTCTGCGGTTTCCGTATTTCAGAAAAACGAATCGGCACAATTGTGTGGGAGAAGGATTTCAGATGATGCAGTGAAAAATGCAGCGACAATTTTTATGCTGTATGTCACATTGTTTTTGGGCGGTGGAATGTTTATAAGTTCTATAGAAGGCATATCTCTTATGTCAGCACTTTTTGAAACGAGTTCTGCAATTGGAACCGTGGGATTGTCGCTAGGGATAACGCCATCTCTTGGTTATATTTCCAGAGGAATTTTAATCGGATTAATGTTTTTTGGAAGAGTGGGAGGTTTAACCTTGATTTTTGCAGCATTTTCAGAGAGAAATAATTATCACTGCAGGCTTCCACAGGAAAAAATAACAGTAGGTTAAGGAGATAAAGGAGAAAATATTATGATGAAATCTGTTTTATTAGTAGGTCTTGGAAGATTTGGGCGACATGTGGCTATGAAGTTAGATGAACTGCACCATCAGGTTATGGTTGTGGATAAAGAGGAATCAAGAGTGAATGCGGCGCTTCCGTATGTGATGAATGCTCAGATCGGAGACAGCACAGATGAAGATTTCATGGCATCTCTCGGAGTGCGTAATTTTGATATCTGTATTGTTGCTATCGGAGATAATTTCCAAAGTTCGCTGGAAACGACTTCACTGTTGAAAGAGCTTGGAGCTAGGAAGGTAATCTCAAGGGCAGCAAGAGATGTTCACGCAAAGTTTTTACTGAAGAATGGTGCTGATGAGGTCGTATACCCGGAGAAACAGCTGGCTGCATGGACGGCAATTCGGTATAGCGCAGATCACATCCTGGATTATATTGAATTGGACGAAGGTCATGCTATTTTCGAGATCGCAATTCCAGAGAAATGGAAAGGCAAAACAGTAGGTCAGCTGGATATTCGAAATAAACATAACATTAATATTATGGCGTTTAAACATCATGGGGATATGAATTTAAGTGTCCGCTCGAATACCTGCATTCCAGAGGACAGCACAATGCTTGTTCTTGGTTCACTCAAAGACGTTCAAAAGTGTTTTCACATTTAAGGAAAGATAACCCAGAGGAGGGAGAAATATGCAGCAGTTTGCATTGGTAAGTGCACTATTTATCTTTGGAGGGATTGGGTATCGCTTGATGACAAAGCTGGATGCTTTTGTTGAAGAAAATGAAAGACATCAGAAGGAAAAAGAGGAAGAATCTCAATAAATTATTGGAGAGGGCTTTCCTTTTTTTAGTGCGCAGTATATGATTGCATATATAAATAGAAGAAAAGGATGGATAGGATGGATGAGAAAAAATATTTGAAGCGAGCAGTACGTTTTGCTATGGCTGATATCGCTAAAAGTGTACTCCTTTTGATTGCTGCAAGTTGTATTGGGTACATCTTTGAGACATTGGGATTTGCAGAGGCCAATATTATTACGGTTTATGTACTGGCGGTTCTTATTATTTCTGTAGTAACGATAAATCGAATCTATAGTCTTATCTCGTCGGTGGTGAGTGTGCTTGTGTTTAACTTTTTATTCACATATCCGAAATTTACTCTTCATGCGTATGATCAGGGATATCCGGTAACTTTCCTAATTATGTTTACGGCGGCATTTTTGACTGGAACGCTGGCAGCGAGATTGAAGGACAGTGCCAAACAATCCGCTCAGTCAGAGTTCCGTACGAAAGTGTTGTTTGAAACGAACCAGTTACTGCAGCAGGCGAAGGACAGGGAAGGCATTGTATCCGATACAGCATATCAATTGTTAAAATTATTAAATCGAGACATTGTCTTTTATAATGAAGAAGGAGGAGCGCTTAAGAATCCGAAGTTTTATCCGGCAAATGCAGACAGTAAGCTTGCCGGATACCAAGGGGGAGAAGAAATCAAGGTAGCGCGTTGGGTATTGGAACATAACAGGCAAGCGGGAGCGACGACAAAGGTTTATCCGGATGCAAAATGTCTATATCTTGCAATTCGTGTAAATGAAGCAATATATGGAGTTATAGGGATTGCTGTGGAAGGAAAACCGCTGGATGAATTTGAACATAGTATCTTGTTGTCGATTCTGGGGGAATGTGCTTTGGCATTGGAAAATGATAAAAATGCCAGAGAGAAGGAGGAGACGGCAATTATTGCACAGAAAGAACAACTTCGCGCGAACCTTCTTCGTGCGATTTCTCATGATCTTCGTACGCCTCTTACATCTATCTCGGGGAATGCAAGCAATCTTCTGTCCAATGGAGAATCCTTTGATGGAGAAATCAAGGAACGACTGTACCAGGATATCTATGATGATTCTATGTGGCTTATTAATCTGGTGGAAAATCTTTTGTCTGTTACTAGACTGGTGGATGGGAGATTGAATCTTCATATGTCAGCAGAATTGGTGGAAGAAGTTGTTAAAGAAGCGCTAAGACATGTGAACCGACTGAAGTCTGAGCATTATATTTCAGTAGAGCACGAGGATGATCTGCTTCTGGCTAGAATGGATGCGAGACTGATTGTTCAAGTACTGATTAATCTGATAGATAATGCAATCAAATATACACAGAAGGATTCGCACATTACGGTGAAGACAAAAAGAGAGGGCACACAGGCTGTTATCAGTGTCATGGATGATGGACCGGGGATTGCGCATAAGGATCAGGTGTTTGATATGTTTTATTGTGGAACAAATAAAGTGGCTGATAGCAGGCGGAGCATGGGACTTGGTCTTTGTTTGTGTAAATCGATTGTGGAAGCGCATGGAGGAGAAATCTGTGTGAAAGATCATAAACCACGCGGATCGGTGTTTATATTTACATTACCAGTAGAGGAGGTTGACTTGCATGAATAAATTATTAATACTTGTAGTGGAGGATGATCAGTCTGTAAAAAATCTGATCACAACAACTTTGAAAACTCATGATTATCGCTACCTTGCCGCATGCAATGGAGAAATTGCTATCTTAGATGCATCGTCCCACAATCCGGATATTGTTTTGCTGGATCTGGGACTTCCGGATATGGATGGTGTGCAGGTAATCCGTAAAATCCGCACATGGTCCAATATGCCTATTATCGTAATCAGTGCCAGAAGCGAAGATCGAGATAAGATTGAAGCATTAGATGCAGGAGCCGATGACTATTTAACCAAGCCATTTTCAGTTGAAGAGCTTTTGGCAAGGCTTAGAGTTACTCAAAGAAGACTCTTAATGATGAAAAACGAGTCGCAGGATGGAGTTTCTGTCTTCGTAAATGGAGCGCTTAAGATTGACTATGCAGCAGGATGTGCGTTTTTGGAGGAAGAGGAACTGCATCTGACACCGATAGAATATAAACTTTTGTGCCTGCTTTCGCGAAATGTAGGAAAAGTGCTGACACATACGTTTATTACACAAAATATATGGGGGAGCAGTTGGGAAAATGATGTGGCATCTCTAAGGGTTTTTATGGCTACTTTGCGAAAAAAGATAGAAAAAGGAGAGGATTCGCCGCAATATATCCAGACGCATATAGGTGTAGGATATAGGATGATTAAGGTGGAATAAAAAGAGTTGGAAAATATTGCTGCAACGATCAGAATAATCTGAAAGGAAGCAGCAATATTTTTTGCTTTTTTCTATTGACAAGCCGGAAAAGTTTGTGCTATAGTAAAAAATGCACTATTGTGGAAAGTTATGCCATAAAATTGCGTAAAAATCAGCTGAAAACGCAGTTTTCGCTGGATTTCCAAGAGTTTTCAGGGTGATTGTAAAGCCCACAAAAAAATAAATGAGGAGTGAAACGTCAATATGGAGAAAAACAGAATTCGTCCTATCAAAAGCGGAAGAAGTTCACGCATGAGCTATTCCAGACAAAAAGAAGTTCTTCAAATGCCTAATTTGATCGAAGTCCAGAAGGATTCTTATCAGTGGTTCCTGGATGAGGGATTAAAAGAAGTATTCGAAGATATTTCACCGATCGCAGATTACAGCGGTCATTTGAGTTTGGAATTTGTTGATTTTACCTTGTGCGAGGACGACGTCAAGTACACCATCGAAGAGTGTAAAGAGCGTGATGCAACTTATGCGGCACCGTTAAAAGTGAGAGTAAGACTCCACAACAAGGAAACCGATGAGATTAATGAGCATGAGATCTTTATGGGAGATCTTCCGTTAATGACCAGTACGGGAACGTTTGTGATCAACGGAGCAGAACGTGTTATTGTCAGCCAGTTGGTTCGTTCACCGGGCATTTATTATGCGATTGCACACGATAAATTAGGAAAGAAGTTATATTCTTCTACTGTAATCCCTAACCGTGGTGCGTGGCTGGAATATGAGACGGACTCCAATGACGTTTTCTACGTGCGCGTAGATAGAACAAGAAAGGTGCCGATCACTGTGCTTATTCGTGCACTTGGTATTGGTACAAATCCGGAGATTGTAGAACTCTTTGGTGAAGAGCCGAAGATTCTCGCAAGCTTTGAGAAGGATGCTGCTACAAACTATCAGGAAGGTCTCTTAGAATTATATAAGAAGATTCGTCCGGGTGAGCCGTTAGCGGTAGACAGTGCTGAGAGTCTGATCACAAGCATGTTCTTTGATCCAAGACGTTATGACCTGGCGAAAGTAGGCCGTTACAAATTTAATAAGAAGCTTGCTCTGAAAAACCGTATTACAGGACAGGTTCTTGCTGAGGATGTTGCAAGTGCGATTACCGGAGAAGTAATTGCAGAGGCAGGCACAAAGATCACAAGAGAGATTGCAGAAACAATCCAGAATGCAGCAGTTCCGTATGTGTGGATCGATAAACCGGAAGAGGAGAGAAGTATCAAGGTTCTTTCTAGTATGATGGTAGATCTTGATGCGATCGTAGATATTGATCCAAAAGAAGTTGGCGTAACAGAACTTGTATACTATCCGGTGCTTGCGGGATTATTAGAAGAAACCGCAGGTGATATTGACGAATTAAAGGATGCAATTAAGAGAGATATCCACGACCTCATTCCAAAACACATCACAAAAGAAGATATCCTTGCATCTATCAACTATAATATGCATCTTGAATATGGAATCGGAACAGACGATGATATTGACCATCTCGGAAACAGACGTATCCGTGCGGTTGGTGAGCTTTTGCAGAACCAGTACAGAATCGGTCTGTCCAGATTAGAGCGTGTAGTGCGTGAGAGAATGACCACACAGGATCTGGAAGGAATTTCTCCACAGTCTCTGATTAATATTAAACCGGTAACAGCGGCGGTAAAAGAATTCTTTGGTTCTTCCCAGCTGTCACAGTTCATGGATCAGAACAACCCGCTCGGTGAGCTGACACATAAGAGACGTCTGTCCGCTCTTGGTCCTGGTGGTCTGTCCAGAGATCGTGCAGGATTCGAGGTTCGAGACGTACACTATTCTCACTACGGAAGAATGTGTCCGATTGAGACTCCTGAAGGACCGAACATTGGTCTTATCAACTCACTTGCATGTTATGCGAGAATTAATCAATATGGATTTGTGGAAGCACCATATCGTAAAATCAACCATGATGATCCACAGAATCCGGTTGTTACAGACGAAGTTGTATATATGACAGCTGACGAGGAAGATAATTATCATGTGGCACAGGCGAACGAACCTCTGGATGCAGAAGGACATTTTGTTCATAAGAATGTATCCGGTCGTTACCGCGAGGAGACACAGGAATATGAGAGAAAAGTCTTCGATTACATGGACGTATCTCCTAAGATGGTGTTCTCTGTTGCTACAGCGCTTATCCCATTCCTTGAGAACGATGATGCTAACCGTGCGCTGATGGGATCAAACATGCAGCGTCAGGCAGTTCCGCTTCTTATGACAGAGGCTCCGGTTGTCGGAACAGGTATGGAAGAAAAGTCTGCAGTTGACTCCGGTGTATGTGTTGTCGCAGAAGAAGGCGGTGTTGTAGAGCGCTCTGCATCTACAGAGATCGTTATCCGTCAGGATGATGGAAAGCTTAGAACTTATAAGCTGACAAAATTCCTTCGAAGCAACCAGAGTAACTGCTATAACCAGAGACCGATCGTATTCAAGGGTGACCGTATTGAGGCCGGTGATGTAATCGCTGATGGTCCGTCTACTTCTAACGGTGAGATGGCGCTTGGTAAAAACCCACTGATCGGATTTATGACATGGGAAGGTTACAACTACGAGGATGCTGTCCTTTTAAGTGAAAGACTTGTACAGGATGATGTATATACATCTGTTCATATTGAAGAATACGAGGCAGAAGCCCGTGATACTAAGCTCGGACCAGAAGAGATCACTCGTGATATTCCGGGTGTCGGTGATGAGGCTCTCAAAGATCTTGATGAGAGGGGAATCATCCGTATCGGTGCAGAAGTCCGCGCCGGTGATATTCTGGTAGGTAAAGTAACTCCGAAGGGAGAGACAGAGCTTACAGCAGAGGAACGACTTCTCCGCGCAATCTTCGGAGAGAAAGCCCGCGAAGTAAGAGATACTTCTCTGAAAGTACCTCATGGTGAATATGGTATTGTTGTAGATGCGAAAGTATTTACAAGAGAAAACGGAGATGAGTTATCACCGGGTGTTAACCAGTCTGTCCGCATTTACATTGCTCAGAAGAGAAAAATCTCTGTTGGTGATAAAATGGCCGGACGTCATGGTAACAAGGGTGTCGTTTCCCGTGTGCTTCCGGTAGAAGATATGCCGTTCCTGCCAAATGGCCGTCCGCTTGATATCGTGCTGAACCCACTTGGTGTACCATCACGTATGAATATCGGACAGGTGCTTGAGATTCACTTGTCTCTGGCAGCAAAAGCGTTAGGCTTTAACATTGCTACTCCGGTATTTGATGGTGCAAACGAGAATGACATCATGGATACATTGGATCTGGCAAATGATTATGTAAATTTAAGCTGGGAAGAGTTTGAAGAGAAACATAAAGCAGAACTTCTCCCAGAGGTTATGGATTATCTGTATGAGAACAGAGATCACAGAAAATTGTGGAAGGGTGTTCCGCTTTCCAGAGATGGTAAGGTTCGTCTCCGTGACGGAAGAACGGGAGAATTCTTCGACAGCCCGGTAACCATCGGTCACATGCACTATCTGAAGCTGCATCACCTGGTTGATGATAAGATCCATGCTCGTTCTACAGGTCCTTACTCACTGGTTACACAGCAGCCGTTAGGTGGTAAGGCACAGTTCGGTGGACAGCGTTTCGGAGAGATGGAGGTTTGGGCGCTGGAGGCGTATGGTGCATCTTACACTCTTCAGGAGATCTTAACTGTCAAATCCGATGACGTGATCGGACGTGTGAAGACTTACGAGGCGATCATCAAAGGTGAGAATATTCCAGAACCTGGTATTCCGGAATCCTTCAAGGTACTCTTGAAAGAGCTGCAGTCTCTTGGTCTGGATGTTCGTGTGCTTCGTGAAGATAACACAGAAGTGGAGATCATGGAGACCGTTGATATGGGTGAAACAGATTTCCGTTCACTGATCGAAGGAGACAGAAAGTACCGTCAGGAAGAAAATCTCGGTGCTCAGGGCTACACAGAGCAGGAATTCGAAGGAGAAGAGCTTGTGGATGTGGAAGAAGAGCCGGAAGAAGATGATTTCGCGATTGAATTTGAAGAAACTGATGATTTCGCATATGACGATGATAATGAATAGAAAGGGGTGCCAGTATGCCAGAAAATAATAAAGAACAAACTTTTCAGCCAATGACTTTTGATGCAATCAAAATCGGTTTGGCATCACCTGAGAAGATTCTGGAATGGTCAAGAGGAGAGGTTACAAAGCCTGAGACCATTAACTATAGAACTTTAAAACCGGAGAAAGATGGTCTTTTCTGTGAGAAGATCTTCGGACCAAGCAAAGACTGGGAATGTCACTGTGGAAAATACAAAAAGATCCGCTATAAAGGCGTAGTCTGCGACCGTTGTGGAGTAGAAGTTACAAAAGCAAGTGTTCGTCGTGAACGTATGGGTCACATTGCGCTGGCTGCACCGGTATCTCATATCTGGTATTTTAAAGGAATTCCAAGCCGTATGGGACTGATCCTTGATCTGTCCCCGCGAACTTTGGAAAAGGTTCTCTATTTTGCTTCTTATATTGTGCTTGATAAAGGAGAAACTGATCTTCAGTACAAGCAGGTACTTTCTGAACAGGAGTATCAGGAAGCAAGAGAAAAATGGGGAAGCGCTTTCCGTGTAGGCATGGGAGCAGAGTCCATTCAGGAATTGTTACAGGCTATTGATCTGGAAAAAGAATACAAAGAACTGACAGAAGGATTGCAGGGAGCAACCGGACAGAAGCGTGCAAGAATCGTGAAACGTCTGGAAGTTGTGGAAGCATTCCGCGAATCCGGAAATAAACCGGAATGGATGATCATGAATAACATCCCGGTAATTCCGCCGGATCTTCGTCCGATGGTTCAGTTAGATGGTGGACGTTTTGCCACATCTGACCTGAACGATCTTTACAGAAGAATCATTAACAGAAATAACCGTCTGAAACGTCTGCTTGAACTTGGCGCTCCGGACATTATTGTAAGAAACGAAAAGAGAATGCTTCAGGAAGCGGTTGACGCGCTGATCGACAACGGACGCCGCGGCCGTCCGGTAACAGGACCTGGTAACAGAGCGCTTAAGTCTCTGTCAGATATGCTGAAAGGTAAATCCGGACGTTTCCGTCAGAACCTTCTTGGTAAGCGTGTAGACTACTCTGGACGTTCCGTTATCGTAGTAGGACCGGAACTTAAGATTTACCAGTGCGGTCTGCCAAAAGAAATGGCAATTGAACTGTTTAAGCCTTTCGTTATGAAGGAGCTTGTTCAGAAGGGTATTGCGCAGAATATTAAAAATGCGAAAAAGATGGTAGAGAGACTGAGACCGGAAGTGTGGGATGTTCTGGAAGAAGTTATTAAAGAGCATCCGGTTATGTTAAACCGTGCCCCTACACTTCACAGACTTGGTATTCAGGCCTTTGAGCCAATCCTTGTAGAAGGTAAGGCGATCAAGCTTCATCCGTTGGTATGTACAGCTTATAACGCTGACTTTGACGGAGACCAGATGGCTGTCCATCTTCCATTATCTGTGGAAGCTCAGGCAGAGTGTAGATTCCTTCTGCTCTCTCCGAACAACCTGTTGAAACCATCTGATGGTGGTCCGGTTGCAGTTCCTTCTCAGGATATGGTACTTGGTATTTACTATCTGACACAGGAAAGACCTGGAGCTCTTGGTGAAGGTAAGGCATTCAAGAGTATAAATGAAGCGATTCTTGCCTATGAGAATGGAGCGGTTACACTTCACTCACGCATCAAAGTACGTGTGTCTAAGACAATGGCAGACGGAAGCGTGAAGACAGGAACGATCGAATCCACACTGGGAAGATTTATCTTCAATGAGATCATTCCGCAGGATCTTGGCTTTGTAGATCGTGAAGTAGAAGGACAGGAACTCTTACTGGAAGTAGATTTCCACGTAGGTAAGAAACAGTTAAAACAGATCCTTGAAAAAGTTATTAATACACACGGCTCAACTGCAACTGCAGAGGTACTCGATGCGGTAAAAGCAATCGGTTACAAGTATTCTACAAGAGCAGCCATGACCGTATCTATTTCTGATATGACAGTGCCGCCGCAGAAACCGGAAATGATCGAAAAGGCACAGGATACAGTTGATAAGATCACAAAGAACTTTAAACGTGGTCTGATCACAGAAGAAGAGCGTTACAAAGAAGTTGTAGAGACATGGAAAGCAACTGACGATGCTCTTACAGAGGCGCTGCTTACTGGTCTTGATAAATACAACAACATCTTTATGATGGCAGATTCCGGTGCCCGTGGTTCTGACAAACAGATTAAACAGCTTGCAGGTATGCGTGGATTGATGGCTGATACAACAGGTCGTACGATCGAGTTGCCAATCAAGTCTAACTTCCGTGAAGGTCTGGACGTATTGGAGTATTTCATGTCTGCCCATGGAGCTCGTAAAGGTCTGTCCGATACAGCTCTTCGTACTGCTGACTCAGGATACCTTACAAGACGTCTGGTTGACGTATCTCAGGAGCTTATTATCCATGAAGTTGACTGTACACCGAAGGATGGAGAAATTCCGGGAATGTACGTCAAAGCATTTATGGATGGAAATGAAGAAATTGAGAGCTTGCAGGAGCGTATTACAGGACGTTATCTCTGTGAAAATATTGTAGATAAAGATGGAAATGTGCTTGTAAAAGCAAATCATATGGTTACACCAAAGCGTGCAGAGCTGATCATGAAGAAGGGTGTAGATGAGAACGGTGAAACTCTTACAAAGATTAAGATCCGTACAATTCTTACCTGTCGTTCACACAGTGGAATCTGTGCAAAATGTTATGGCGCGAACATGGCAACAGGTGAGCCGGTTCAGGTTGGTGAGGCTGTCGGTATCATTGCTGCTCAGTCTATCGGAGAACCTGGTACACAGCTTACAATGCGTACGTTCCATACCGGTGGTGTTGCCGGTGATGATATCACACAGGGTCTTCCTCGTGTCGAGGAGCTTTTCGAGGCAAGAAAGCCGAAGGGACTTGCGATCATCACAGAATTTGCCGGAACAGCAAATATCAATGATACAAAGAAAAAACGTGAGATTATCGTCACAAACGATGAAACAGGTGAGTCAAAAGCATACCTTATTCCTTACGGATCACGTATTAAGATTCAGGATGGAGCAAAACTGGATGCCGGTGACGAACTTACAGAAGGTAGCGTAAATCCGCATGATATTTTGAAAATCAAAGGTCTTCGTGCGGTTCAGGATTATATGCTTCAGGAAGTGCAGCGTGTATATCGTCTTCAGGGTGTTGAAATCAACGATAAGCATATCGAGGTAATTGTGCGTCAGATGCTTAAGAAGGTACGCATTGAAGAAGCGGGAGACACAGAATTCCTTCCGGGAACCAATGTAGATATTCTTGAATTTGAAGATGTAAACAAAGCTCTGGAAGAAGAAGGAAAAGAGCCTGCAACAGGCGAGCAGATCATGCTTGGTATTACAAAGGCATCACTTGCTACCAACTCCTTCCTGTCAGCAGCGTCCTTCCAGGAGACTACAAAAGTTCTGACAGAAGCAGCAATCAAAGGTAAGATCGACCCATTGGTAGGTCTGAAAGAAAATGTTATCATCGGTAAACATATTCCGGCTGGTACGGGTATGAACAAATACCGTGATATCCGTTTGGATTCTAATGCAGTCAAAGCAGAAGAAGCAGAACTTCCGGACGAAATGGAAGAAGAAACCGTAAAACAGGCAGGTACACTGGAGCTTATTAGTGAAGCAGAGGCAGAAGAAGTACTTGTAGAGGAATAAGTCGAAAACGGCTGTTCGGTTTAGATAATATAGGAATAATAGAAAGTGGGATATATGATAGATATATCTCACTTTTTCTTTGGAAATATTGACAGATTGCATAAAGAAGACTATAATCAAAAGATAGTGCAAGGGAAAATGCACAATACATAATAAAGTAAATGCACAATACAATTAGGAGGGAATGCTACTATGATGGATGCAGGAAAATTAGGCAGAATTTTAAAATCAATGGAAGAGCATGATGTGCCACAGCTCATTATCTCTGACCCACTGGCGATTTATTACCTTGTTGGAAAGAAAATCGCTCCAGGTGAGAGAATGTTAGCATTATTACTTAACGTAAATGGAAATCACAAAATGGTGATCAACGAATTATTCCCACAGGATGAAGATCTTGGAGTAGAACTTGTATGGTATAACGATATCCAGGACGGCGTTGAGATCTTAAGCCAGTTCATCGAGAAAGACAAAACAGTTGGTATCGATAAGACATGGCCATCCAGATTCTTAATCAGACTTCAGGAATTAGGAGCTGGAAGCAAATTTGTAAATGGTTCTCCAATCGTTGACTATGTAAGAATGATCAAAGATGAGCATGAACAGGAGTTAATGAGAAAGGCTTCTTTAGAGAATGACAAGATCATGGAGCAGATTATCCCTATGGTTGTAAAAGGATATACAGAGCTTGAACTGAATGCAATCGTTCGCGATATGTATAAGAAGGCAGGACACTCTGACGTATCTTTCGATCCAATCACAGGTTATGGAAGATCAGGAGCTGACCCGCACCACGTAACAGACAATACAAAAGGAAAACGTGGAGATTCTGTAGTGCTTGATATCGGTGGTATTCTTGATAACTACTGTTCAGATATGACAAGAACTGTATTTATCGGTGAAGTATCTGATAGAGCAAGAGAAGTATATGAAGTAGTAAAAGAAGCTCAGGCAAGAGGTCTTGCAGCAGCAAAACCAGGCAACAGAATGTGTGATGTTGACTTAGCATGCAGAAACTACATTGAAGAAAAAGGATTTGGAAAATATTTCACACACAGAACAGGTCACTCTATTGGTATGGAAGACCATGAGTTCGGTGATGTATCTTCTATCAACGAGGATATCATTCAGGTAGGACAGTGCTTCTCTGTTGAGCCGGGTATCTATCTCCCAGACGAAGAGATCGGTGTTCGTATCGAAGACCTCGTAATCATCACAGAAGATGGATGTGAAGTTCTGAACCACTTCACAAAAGATCTGATCGTAGTTCCGGAAGAATAAGAGCAAAGAACAGATATAGATATAAAACAGCAAAAAAGAGTTCTCGAAAGAGCAATGTCATTAAGTTAAGATGACGATTTAAGATCTCTATACCAGAGATGGTATAGAGGTCTTTTTTTCTGATTTTTTCAAAAAGTGTTGACATAAGGTTGAACATATGTGGCAGCTCTCGCTACTGAATAATTGATGAGGTAGCGAGAGCTGCCCTTGTAATTAAGATAATCTTGATTGCAAGGAGGACATATATGAAACCAAAACAAATCAAAAAATTTTTACTTTCTGAAATTGAACTACTTTCTAATAACCTAACGGATTACATTAGGAATCCTGGGCGTGATTTCTCAAGAAATCGCAAGCTTCCATTTTCCACTATCATTAAAAGCATCATTGGAATGGGAAGCAAAAGTCTCACAAATGAGCTTATTGATTCCTTTAATACATCAGATTTACCATCTGCATCCGCCTTCGTTCAACAACGGCAAAAAATAAAACCCGAAGCTTTCAAGGCTATTTTTGATGGATTTACATTCAGGATTTTGAAAAGAACAAAGGAGAACATGGCGGTTCTTGCTGTGGATGGAACGGATATACAAATAGCAACAAATCCTGATGATAGAACATCTTATCATTCTGGAACTAATGGGCAAAAGCCCTATAATCTTCTCCATCTAAATGCCCTTTATGATTTAGAAAAACGTTTGTATACGGATGTTGTGATTCAAGGGAAAATGAATACAAATGAACACGCTGCTTTACAGGAGATGGTCGATCGTTCAAATATTTCAAAAGCACTTTTAATAGCCGATAGAGGATATGAGTCCTACAATAACATGGCACATATACAAGAAAAAGGTTGGTTTTTTCTAATCCGTATCAGAGATGGGACAAACGGAATGAAGAATGGTTTTGAGCTTCCAGATAAAGAAGAGTTTGATGTTGACATATCTTTAAAATTAACACGAAAGCAGACAAATGAAGCGAAAGAACTTTTTGCAAAAGATAAAAATCACTATAAATTTATTCCGCACAGTACACCGTTTGATTTTCTCTCGAACAAACTCCGAAAAAATGACCCTATACAATTCTACAAACTAAATTTTAGAATTGTACGCTTTAAAATCACGGAAGATACTTATGAGACTGTTCTTACAAATTTAAGTAGAATTGAATATCCTGCGAAAACTATAAAAGATTTATATGCAAGAAGATGGGGGGTTGAAACATCTTTTCGGAATCTCAAATATACAGTGGGAATGTTAAATTTTCATTCAAAAAAGGTGATGTGTATCAAACAAGAAATTTATGCACATTTAATTATGTATAACTTTGCAGAAATGATTACCTTGCACGTAGTCATTGAGAAAAAACAAAGAAAACATACATATAAAGCAAACTTTTCAGTTGCAGTACATATGTGCAGAAAATTTTATCATGGAGAAACAACATCACCCGATTTAGAAACCATAATTGCAAGAAATCTTGTGCCAATAAGACCAGGTAGGCACAGAGAACGCAATCTAACCGCAAAAATATTTCATGGTTTCTTATACAGAGTAGCATAAAATTGCTTAATTGAATATTTGTTTTTTAGACAGATGAAAATCTGTCTAATTGCTGTGCTTTGAAATAGAAAAACAGAGATAGCAGAATTCAATTCTACCATCTCTGTTACAAAGAACCATTCAATTCAATGTTTTAACTTAATGACATTGCTCGAAAGAGAACTCTTTTTTGATTAAGTGAAAGAAATTATTATTGTGTCTTAAGAATCTCGCGCATAATGCGTTCGGCTGATTCGGTAACTTTATCGGCATGATCAGATACGCCGGGCGCAGCATTTTTCATAGCATATCCGGTTCCGGCAAGCTCAAGCATTTCAAGATCATTATATTGGTCTCCAAAGGCAATTCCATCAGATGCTGACAGATGGAGATGGGCAAGAAGGTTCGAAAGAGCCTGCCCCTTATTTGCATTTGGCGCTATGAAATCCACCCATATATTTCCGGAAGTTACAACTTTGATCTCAGAGCGAAATTGATTCTTAAAGAAAGGAAGAAGTTTATCCGGGGTATGAAAATCGCACATGGCAATTTTTAAAAATGGTTTTTGGATTTGCTTCAGATCATCAACGACGACCATATCGTATTTGATTGTATTCAATATGTGAGAAATAAAATGCTCGTCTTTTGAATCTGTGTAGCAGTGATCTTCGCAGGATACGAGACAATTGCAGGAATCATATTGCCGTGAAGCCTCAATGATTCGAAGACCGAGGTCTCTGTCGATCACACCGCGGGAAATGATTTCGTGATTATGAATACATAAGGAACCATTTTCCGCAATGTAAGATATATCATTTTGTACAGGTTCAAACATACGGTACATATTATAGTATTGACGTCCACTGGCGGCTATAAAATGTATACCGCGCGATTTCAATGCGCGGATCAAATCGAAGATCTCTTCGGGAAGCTGCTGAGCACCGTTGTGCAGTAAAGTTCCGTCGAGGTCGCTGGCTATATATTTGATCATATCAAACGCTCCTTTTTAAACATGTATTGCTTATTCAATCTTTACCCATTATAATATAAAAAGGATACGAATGGAAGTTGAGGTTTAATAATATGAAAATAGGAATAGGAAATGATCATGCAGCAGTAGAAATGAAGAATGAGGTTGTTGAATATCTGAAAGAAAAGGGCTGTGAAGTTGTGAACTACGGAACAGACACCCATGAAAGCTGTAACTATCCGGAGTTTGGTGAAAAAGTCGGACGTGCAGTTGTGGCAGGAGAAGTTGACCTTGGAATACTAATCTGCGGAACAGGCGTCGGTATTTCCCTTGCGGCTAATAAGGTAAAAGGAGTAAGAGCAGTTGTGTGCTCTGAGCCATATTCAGCAAAATTATCCAGACAGCATAACAATACAAATGTGCTTGCTTTTGGAGCGAGAGTGATCGGAATTGAGATGGCAAAGATGATCATCAATGAGTGGTTGGACGCAGAATTTATGGGAGGAAGACATCAGACTCGTGTAGATATGATCATGGCAATCGAAGAAAAATAAGGATGTAAGATAGGTGGAGGACGTAAGCTGTGTCAGACAGATTAGAGTTTCAGGAGAAATTACAGAAAGTTTTAGAACTTGCGAAGTCAGGGGGACAGAAGATTACGCGGGAAGAAGTGGAAAACTACTTTGAGGAAGATTGTTTGAGCAAGGAGCAGTTACAGCTTGTCTGTGAATACTTGCTTTCACAAAAGGTAGCAGTCAGTGGATTTGAGAAAAATAACACTGCGGTACAAGGAGGAGAAGCAGAGCAGGAGCCTGCGGAACTTCCTCCCCTTAGCGAAGAAGAGCAGAAGTATGTAGAGTCGTATCTCATGGAACTTAAAGAAATGAGAGAGGACGGCGAGGCAGAACTGCGAATGGCATCACTTTTCCCGAAAGTCGTTGAAGAGGCAAGGAAGCTGAATCATCCCCAGGTCTTTATCGGTGATGTGATCCAGGAAGGAAATGTAAGTCTTATGCAGGCGCTGTCTGAAATGCCCGAGGCGCAGGATGCTTTGGTGATGGAAGAAGTGCGGGCGGGGATGTTGGCGCTCATTGAAGAACAGACAGAGATGAAGCGTCAGGATAAACGAATGGTAGAGCAAGTATCTGAATTGGATGAGGCAATTCGTTCTATGACGGAAGAATTGGGAAGAAAAGTGGCTGTCGATGAGCTGGCGGAACGTCTTGGAATCGGGGAAGAACAGATTGCCGAGATTTTGAAGCTGGCCGGAGAAGACGTAGATAATTAAAAGAAGCAAATAAATACAAGAAAAGACTCCGTTATGTACCGACCCCCCAAAAGTCTAACTTTTGGGGGTCGGTACATTAGATCCACGGAGTCTTTTCTTTGTCTTCCTTGCAGGAAATAAGTTCATATGTGCCATAGATTCGTCCGATGATTGTTCCGAGACATTCAAAATTATCCTCCGGACGAATATCAACATCTGTATCATTCGCGTTTAGAGAGCGAAGGCGACGAATGCCGTTGGCGTTGTGCATTATGCGCAGATAATATACGTTATTTAGACGAAAAAGACCGATTTCATTGTGCTTTGCTGATTTATGATTGAGAGCAACGATATCGTATTTCTTAAATACAGGCTCATAACGGTCAATCTGTATTTGCAGACAATATTCCATGCCGGGAAGGGAATATTTTTTTCGGAATCGTATGCGCTTGTGTTCTTCGGGGAAGAGAAAACCGGAGTTGATTCTTCGCATTCCCGGAAAGGCGCAGGGGAATTCCACCCAGTCTTTAGATGTGCTTTTGATGTATTCTTCATCAATCGTCTGACGTACATTTTGCTTTCCGGATTCGCTGAGTCTTCGGTATTTAAATAAAGCTTCCTGCTCATCGGGGCTTAATTCGTGACCGAAATATTCACTGATCTTGTTGTTTGTAAGATAATCCTGATATAGGTAGTTTGCATCAATCTTAAGAGCGAGTATAAGCGCAATCAGAGTATCAGGCTTCGGATAGCTAATTCCATTTTCATAGTTTGCGATTGAAGAAGCAGTGACATGAATCTGTTCGGCAAGCTCAATTCTAGAGAGTCCGAGTTCTGTTCGACGGGATCGCAGTTTGTTACCAATTTCCATTAAGAATCTCCTTGTATATTATAATACCTGTTTCACCTTTACTTAAATAGTATACTACAAGAAACTTGTAAAATCAACATTTATTTACAAGATGTTTGTTGACAATGATTGTATTATAGCGTAAACTATGAGAGTAATCATGTAAAAGTTGAAGAGCTATTTTTTGTTTTTTTGTGGAAAAAGTCGGAATATTTTCCGTGAAAGAAAGGAATGAGGAAAAACATGAGAGACGATACAATGGACGTACTTTTGCGCATTGGAATGCCAGCCAGTGCCAAAGGCCTTACTTACATTTGTGATGCGATTGAATTGTTTGACACGGATCCTTACTATCCAGAAGGGAAGATCTGTTCTTTATACAATGATATTGCACACAGACATGATACGACGTCGTCCAGAGTTGAACGGGCAATTCGCCACGCTTTTGATGCAGCAATTACGAGGGGAGACAAGAAGCTGCTGGGACAGTATTTAGATGTGGCTAATACGCAGAATTCGAATTTATTAAGAAGTCTTTATTTTCGATTAAAGAGAGAAAAAAAGAACCGATGCAAAACTTGCAATGTAGAAAATTGTGTGGTGAAGGAGCAGATTTATCAAGAAGCTATGGTGAGCTTTTACAAGGATATTGAAGGTATGATGGCGCGCCGGATGAAAATGGTGTAGAAATCAGTAACAAGCGGGGAAGGTCTTGCATATGTTACATAAGAGAAGCAACAGGTAAGAGGTGTGAGGATAATGCCTTATTCAATTATGTTAGATGCAGGACACGGTGGTGCCAGAGATCCGGGGGCTGTATACAACGGACGCAGGGAAAAGGATGATACCTTGAAATTAGCGTTGGAAATTGGGGAGATATTACAGAATCGGGGGATTGATGTGGAATATACGAGAACAACAGATGTATATGAAACACCCTATGAAAAGGCTATGGAAGCAAATGAAGCGGATGTGGATTATTTTGTGTCAATTCATCGGAATTCATTCCCGACAGACAACCAGGTGTCCGGCGTGGAAAGTCTGGTGTATGATCTGTCAGGAATCAAATATGAGATGGCGCAGAATATCAATGCGCAGTTAGAAACAATAGGATTTGTTAATCTGGGAGTAAAAGCAAGGCCGAATCTTGTTGTCCTTAAGAAGACAAAGATGCCGGCTGTTCTTGTAGAAGTGGGGTTTATTAATTCGGATACCGACAATCAGCTCTTCGATGAAAATTTTGAAGCCATTGCGCAGGCGATTGCGGATGGCATTTTAGATACGTTAAAGCCGGAAGGGGCGAAACCTTATTATCGTGTACAGGTAGGACTATTTCGGAATTGGAACTATGCACAGCGACTTATGGAAGAACTTCAAGGAAGAGGATTTCCGGCCTTCCTTGATGATTCGGGACCGTTTATCAGTGTTCAAGTCGGTGGTTATGATGATTTGGAAAAAGCAGCTCAAATGGAGAAAAAACTTCGTAGATCAGGCTATGATACACTGATTATAAGTTGAAAATTTACAAAGATTTATCATAGAAGCTTCTTTGTTTTTAACAAGGCTTTTTTATAATCTATGATATAAAGAAGCACGAAAACAGAGGAGGCTACAGAATGAATAGATATATATGGGAAATCGTTAGCAGATATTGTTCAGAGGAATACAGGGTTAGCGTGTTTCTGGCAACAACTATTTCAGCTTGGAGTGTTTTGACGACGGCAGTGGGGTTACTTTTTTGTCTGGTTGCGGCAAAGGTAACAATTCCAATGTGCATTGCCAATGTGATGTGTATTGCAGTTTATGCTGGAATCCTTTTCGGATTGTTCGGTGGAATATTCTTTTTGATGAGAAAAGGCGGGCATGGTTCGGAAAAAAATATGTAAAAGGCAAGAGATATAGAATAAAAAGGGACATTTCCGTATGAGGAATGTCCCTTTTGTACTATGTCTTCTTTGTCACAAGTTTTTAAATATCTGTTTTAGCTGTCTGAAGCGTCGTCTTCGGTTTCTACAGATGGTTCCGGTAAGTAAGCGTGTACGCTTTCAATTCGGTTTTTATCTAAAGATTCCACCACAAGGCGAAGTCCGTCTTCGGTGGTGATGGAATCCCCTTCTTCCGGAAGGCGGTCCAGATGTTCAATAATAAAGCCTCCGAGAGAATCGTAGTCTTCCGATTCCAACTGAAGATCCAGACGATCATTTAAGTCGTCCAAATTCGTAGAGCCTTCAATCATATATTCGCGTTCGCCGATTTCTTTGATGAAGTCTTCTTCATTTTCATCGTACTCATCATGGATTTCGCCTACGATCTCCTCCAGGATATCCTCTAGTGTAATGAGACCTGCGGTGTCACCGTATTCATCAAGAACGATTGCAATGTTAAAGGAAGCTTCTCTCATTTCTACTAAAAGTTCGGAGATATTCTTATATTCATAAGTGAAATAAGCTTCTCTTAAAATATCTCGAATATGAAATTCCTTCGTATTGTCAAATAACAGCAAGTCTTTCATATTAATTGTACCGATGACGTTATCGGTACTGTCCTCGAAGATAGGAAGTCTTGTAAACTTATCTTCTCGGAAGATTTCAATTAATTCCTCGTAAGTAGTGTTTACGTCTGCAAATGTTACATGTACACGAGGAACCATGACGTCTTTGGCTTTGGCATCGCCTAAGTCAAACACATTGTAGATCATTTCCTTCTCGTCTGATTCGATCACTCCATCTTCATGGCTGACATCCACGATGGTACGGAGCTCGTTTTCTGTCATTGTCTGATTTTTAGCATTCGGATCAATGCGCAGAAGCAGGAGCACCGCGTTGGATAAACCGTTGATGATAAAGATCACAGGGGTCATGATCTTCATAAATATGCTAATGATCGGTGCGTAGATAAGAGCCAGCTTTTCAGCATGGATTGTCGCTGTAGTCTTCGGTGTGATCTCTCCGAATAAGAGGATTGCAACCGTGATTACTGCGTTGGCAATTGCAACGGCAGACCCACCAAGACTGTAAGCCAGACTTGTAGTAATAGAGGCGGCTGCTACATTGACAATATTGTTGCCAATCAATATGGCACTTAACATTTTACCGGAATTATCGGTTATTTTTAAAACTGTTTTTGCACGCTTGCTTCCATCATCAGCAAGGCTGCGGATACGGATTCTGTTAACTGTTGTCAGTGCAGTTTCTGCTGATGAAAAAAAAGCAGAAAGCATTAATAGAATAATTAAAATAATAAGCTGCGTGACGTCACCCGAGTCCAATGATAAATCACTCCTTTTTTCTAAAATATGATAATAGTTTATACGTCAATAATATATCGCATTTTCCCTTAATTTGCAAGAGTACGTTGAATTTAGGAGGTATTTATTGTATGATGTATCATGGAATTGAAGTATGCAATAATAAGGAGCGTTTTTCTATTATGAATAAAATATTTTATGAGGCACTTGTAAAAGTGTTGGATGAGGATCAGATAAAACCAGAGGAGCCGATGAAGAATCACGTGACATTCCGAGTGGGAGGCCCGGCAGATTTCTTTGTGACACCAAAGAATTGTGAAGAACTTAGCGGGGTGCTGAAATGCTGCGCGAAGTATGAAATGCCTTGTTACATTATGGGAAATGGAAGTAATCTTCTTGTGTCAGATCAAGGATACCGAGGAGTTGTTATACAACTGTTCCGTCAGTTAAATGATATTCAATGTGAAGGCAATGTGATCAGGGCACAGGCAGGCGCATTGCTTTCGGCAGTTGCCAACCGTGCGTTGGAAGAGAAGCTGACAGGGTTTGAGTTCGCAGCGGGGATTCCGGGAACATTGGGCGGAGCCTGCGTGATGAATGCGGGTGCGTACGGTGGAGAAATGAAAGATGTGCTGAAGAGTGTGACCGTATTGACCAGAGAAGGCGAGAGAATCACGCTGCAGAAAAACGAGCTGGAATTGGGATATCGAACAAGCATTATCGCAAAGAAGGATTACATTGTACTTGAGGCGGAGATTGAGCTTGAAGTAGGAGATGCGGAAGAAATCAAAGCAGTGATGGATGACTTAAAAGAAAGAAGAACAACAAAACAGCCGTTGGAGTACCCAAGCGCCGGAAGTACATTTAAAAGACCGGAAGGATATTTTGCCGGTAAGCTGATTCAGGAATCCGGTCTTCAGGGGTTTCAAGTAGGAGGCGCGCAGGTTTCTGAAAAACATTGTGGTTTTGTGATCAACAAAGATCAAGCGACTGCGGCAGATATTGCAGAGTTAATCCGTCAGGTGCAGGATAGAGTGGAAGAAAAGTTCGGCGTAAGGCTGGAAACGGAAGTGAAGAGATTAGGAGAGTTCTAAAATGAGATTTGTAATTGTGACTGGAATGTCGGGAGCAGGAAAAAGTACAGCGCTTAAAATGATGGAAGATATGGGATATTTCTGTGTGGATAATCTTCCGGTACCATTGATCCCGATTTTGGCAGACTCCCTTCACACGCCGGGGGCAGAAATGAATAAAACAGTTCTCGGTGTTGATATTCGAAGCGGACACAGCTTTAAAGAGCTTGAGAAAGTACTGAAAGATCTGGATGAGAGGAAGTTTGAATATGAGATTCTGTTCCTTGAGGCCAGTGACGATGTGTTGATCAAACGCTATAAAGAGACAAGAAGATTCCATCCGCTGTCAGGTAGTCAGGAACGTGTCGATAAAGGAATCAAAAAAGAGCGAAAAGAACTTCAATATTTAAAAGATAAAGCAGACTATCTTATTGATACCAGTCATATGTTAACAAGAGAGCTGAAAAGGCAGTTGAGCAAAATCTTTGTGGAAAATAAAGAATATAAGAATCTCTATGTGACGGTGTTGTCGTTTGGATTCAAATATGGAATCCCAAGCGATGCGGATCTTGTGTTTGATGTTCGTTTTCTCCCGAATCCTTATTATATAGAAGAACTCCGTCCCCAGAGCGGAAATGACAAGGGAGTGAGAGACTATGTCATGGACAATGAAAAGGCGGTGGAATTTCTGAAGAAGCTTGTTGACATGGTAGAATTTCTTATTCCGAATTATATTGCAGAAGGAAAGACTCAGCTTGTGATTGCGATCGGCTGTACCGGAGGCAAACACCGGTCAGTGACATTGGCAAATGCACTTTATGAGGCGATCAATTGCCAGGAACAGTATGGTGTCCGCATTGAACATCGTGATATCGAGAAAGATGCAGTGACCAAGGCGAGGTAGGGAAAAGATGTCGTTTTCAGGAGAGATCAAACAAGAATTATGTGAACATTACGCGAAGGCAAGACATTGCAACCTTGCAGAGCTGTCAGCGATCGCCCATGTGTGCGGAGAATTTTCAGAGGATAGGCACGGTGAATGCCTGTTGGCTTTTCATACGGAAAATCTTCCAGTTGCAAGAAAATGCTTTACATTAATGAAAAAAACGTTTAATATAGATACGAATATCGTAGTTCGCCATAATCCGATAAAAGACAGCTGGAATTACTCGCTGTATTTTAAAGGAGAGGAGCTTATGGCAGTTAAGAACGCAAGCGTTCAGGCAGTTTGCTGTAAGCGGGCTTACATAAGAGGAGCCTTTATAGCGGCAGGTTCTATGAGTGATCCGAGAAAGGCATATCATTTTGAAATTGTATGCAGTTCGGAAGGAACAGCGGAGAGTCTGCAGGAAATCATGAATAGTTTCGATGTGAGCGCCAAGGTTGTGCAGCGTAAGAAAAATTATGTTGTATATTTAAAAGAAGGCGCGCATATTGTAGATATACTAAATGTGATGGAAGCTCATGTGGCGTTGATGAAACTGGAAAACGTGCGGATTTTCAAGGAGATGAGAAACGCCGTGAACCGGAAAGTGAACTGCGAGACAGCCAATATTAACAAGACCGTTTCGGCAGCAGTGCGGCAGCTTGAAGATATTGTGTATATACGGGATACGCTGGGGTTTGATAAATTACCGGATGGTTTAAGAGACGTTGCCCTTACACGCCTTGAGAATCCGGAAGTGGCGTTGAAAGAACTGGGAGGATTGCTTGAACATCCTGTGGGAAAATCAGGCGTGAATCACAGGCTGCGAAGGTTAAGTGAAATTGCAGAGAAGTTAAGGGCACAATAAGGAGGAAGTATTATGGTTAGAAAACCGGTTACTATTCGAAACAGTATGGATATGGAAATGCGTCCAATTGCTCATCTTGTACAGGAAGCAAGTCAGTACAAGAGCCGGATCTTTATTGAAATGGAAGATAAGAAGATCAATGCAAAAAGTATCATGGGTATGATGAGCTTAGAACTTTGTACCGGAGAAAGCCTTACTGTCGAGGCTGAAGGGGAAGATGAGGAACAGGCTGTAAATGGCGTAGAAGCATTTTTAGTTGCTAATAAATAATAAAAGGATATAGAAGTTGATGGGAATAAGGAGGGCATAATATATGCCCTTCTTTCGTAATAATAGGAGATGACAGAGAATGAAAAGATTATTATTTATTTATAATCCACATGCTGGAAAAGGACTATTAAAACCAAAGATTTCTGATATTGTGGATATATTTGTAAAAGCAGGATATGAGGTGACGATTTATCCGACGCAGGCTTATCAGGATGCGTATAAAAAGATACTGGAATATCATTCAGAAGACTATGAGCTGATCGTATGCAGCGGTGGTGACGGAACATTGGATGAAGTTGTTACCGGAATGATGAAGAGGGAAGAAAGAGAGCCGATCGGCTATATTCCTACGGGAACAACGAACGATTTTGCAAATAGCCTTCATATTCCGAAGGATCTTTTGCGAGCTGCAGATAATGCAGTCAACGGGGCAAAATTCTCCTGTGATGTGGGAAGGTTTAATGAGGATGTGTTTGTATACATTGCAGCATTTGGACTTTTCACAGATGTCTCTTATCAGACAAAACAGGAAATGAAGAATCTGCTGGGGCATCTTGCGTATGTTCTTGAGGGAACCAAGAGGCTGTTTAATGTACCGTCTTATAGAATTAAGGTGACTCATGACGGAGAAGTAATTGAGGACGAGTTTATCTTAGGAATGGTGACAAACTCAAGATCAGTCGGTGGTTTCCGTAATATGATCGGGAAACAGGTCGTATTTGATGACGGACTTTTTGAAGTGACTCTTATTAAGACACCGAAGAATCCGATTGCATTGCAGGAAATTATAGCGGCACTTTTAATTGAGCAGATTGATACAAAACACATGTATACATTCAAGACCGGAAAGATTACCTTTGAGTCGTTAGAAGAAATTCCGTGGACGCTGGATGGTGAGTTTGGCGGTTCTCATGATGAAGTGATCATAGAAAATTGCCAGAAGCAGTTAGAGCTTATGGTTCCGGAGAAAATAATTTCGTCTCTAATGGAGAAAAAGGATGAGGAACAAGAAGATTCGAAGGAAACTATATAGAAATATAGAAAAGTATAGAAAAAATTTGCAATTGAAGAAAATTAAAAAAATAAGAAAAAGTACTTGCCTATTTGGAATATCTTTGTTATAATAGGCAAGTACGAAACAAGTCGTACGAAATAATGGCTCCATGGTCAAGCGGTCAAGACGCTAGCCTCTCACGCTGGAATCAGGGGTTCGATTCCCCTTGGAGTCACTGAAAACTCTATCGAAAGATAGAGTTTTTTTAGTATATTCAAAGAATTGATTCGTACATTGGAAGCATTTCGAGAGACGAATATTTTCGCTCTTGCCGCAAAGTTTGAGTATAAGTTATACTGAGTAAGGGGAACGATAAAAGTGCGAATCCGAAAAATATATGATAAATTTTTTATTTGTAACAGCCTTGGCAGTTGTCGCTATTTATGATATAAAGGAGAAGAGGATACCGAATCTCTGTGTGTTGCTGATTGCTGTGCTGGCAGTTATAGATAGACTCATTTCAGGGAGAGGAAGCTTTGCGTCAGGGATATTTGACGTTCTGTGTGTGAGTACGCCGCTGCTTATGGTAGCAGTTATCACCAAGGGCGCATTTGGTGGCGGAGATGTGAAGCTGATGGCGGCGGGAGGGTTGTTTCTGGGCTGGAGGCTCATACTGACTGCGGCAGTTATTGCATTTATGACAGCAGGAAGTTATATTTTCGTGCAGATGTGTGTGAACAGGCAGGAAAATAAAAGAAAGACGCGAAAGAGTGAGATTGCGTTTGGACCATTTCTCTGTGAAGGAATGATCATCAGTCTTACGGCAGGAGAGAAGCTTATACAGTGGTATCTCGGACTGTCAGGATAGACTTGCAGTGTTATTTTTCATTGGAAATACAAAAAGATGAATATATGAAAGGGGATAAGCATATGTTATTTGTAGAATATCCAAAATGTACAACTTGCCAGCGGGCAAAGAAATGGCTGGATGAAAGAGGTGTAGAATACACAGACCGTCATATTAAGGAAGAAAATCCAACAGTAGAAGAATTGAAAGAATGGCATAAAAAAAGCGGACTTCCACTGAAAAGATTTTTTAACACAAGCGGTATGCTGTATAAAAGCATGTCATTGAAGGATAAGCTTCCGAATATGACCGAAGAAGAGCAGTATCAATTGCTTGCTGAAGACGGAATGCTGGTGAAGCGTCCGATCATTGTAGGTGAAGATTTTGTGCTGACAGGATTTAAAGAAAAAGAATGGGAAGAAGTCCTGTAAACGCTGAGTTTATGGGGAGATTTACGGGTGAAAAGGCGCCAGATTTGACAAAAAGGCGGAAAAATAGTATAGTAGTAAAACACGAAAAAATTTTGTAACCCAATAAACAATGATGATTAAGGAAAACAGTATGAAAATGAGATTAAAAAAACGGTTAGCAATAATATTAGCTTGTGTATGTGCCGTGTATACTCTCTGTCCGGTTTCCGTCAGCCGTGCGGATGAACTGGAGGATGCCCAAGGACAGTCCTCTGATCTGAAGAATGAGCTGGATAGTATCAATCAGGAACTTTTGGAGATCAGCAATAAGATTGCAGAAAATGAGTCAAAGATGGAGTCTATGGAAGGCGATATCATTAAGACGCAGGAGCAGTTATCAATTGCAAAGAAGAATGAAGAAGCACAATATGAGGATATGAAGGTTCGTATCCAATACATTTATGAAAATGACAGTGCTACAATGCTGAGTATGATTTTTTCGGCAGATAATCTGACAGATTTCGTAAATAAAATCGATTTTGTTCAGACAGTAAGTGACTATGACAGAGATATGCTGACAGAGCTTGTGACGCTTCGTGAGGCGATTGAAGAAGAGGAAACTCATCTGAAAGAACAAAAAGAATCTTATAAAGAAACGGAAGAACAGCTTTCACAGCAAAAGGAGAGCTTGAAAGTAAAAGCAGCAGCAACTTCTACAGACCTCAGTGAATTACAGACTAAGATTCAAGAATTAAAAGCGGCAGAGGAAAAGAAGAAGGAAGAAGCTGCAAAAGCAGAGAAGGCACCATCTTCTGATTCTTCCGGTCAGTCAGGAAATTCGGGAACAGGAAATAATTCGAATAACAGCTCAAGCTCAGGCGGCTCTTCATCGAATAAGAAATATAACTATCCTTCCGGTCCGGGGCAGTTGAACCCGTGGGTTGGAGTTGTGTATTTTAACGGTCACCGAGAAACCTATTATTCACAGAGGGTACTGCCGGGATATGGGTTAAAGATTCCGGGACGTCATGTCGCTTCCGATGGAACGATCCGAGACAGCTCCAATTACATCTGTGTAGCGGCACATCTTGATGAGTACAGCAGAGGACAAGTGGTACAAACTTCTCTTGGCCCGGGCAAGGTGTATGATACAGGCTGTGCAAAAGGAACGATTGATCTTTATACAGACTGGTAAACGGGATTATAATTAAAATGAATAAAGAAATCAAACACTGCAAGGACGCTGTTGGCTTTGCAGTGTTTTGTTATATATAAGACTTTATTTGTAAGCCGCAGTAGGCCACACAGTGGTGTTTTTCAAGGAAATTACTTGCAAATGAAGACAGAGTGACGTATAATAAAAACTCTTAAAAGAGATGAACCATTTTGATATATGAAGCTATAGGAGGAGTGTTTGTGAAGAGAGAATTAGTGATAGTCATTGATTTTGGCGGCCAGTATAATCAGCTTGTGGCAAGGCGCGTCAGAGAGTGTCATGTGTATTGTGAGATTTATTCTTATAAAACAGACCTTGCAAAGATTAAAGAAATGAATCCAAAAGGAATCATTTTGACCGGAGGCCCGAATAGTTGTTATGAAGAAAATTCTCCGACTTGTTCTAAAGAATTATTTGAACTTGGGATACCTGTACTTGGCCTTTGCTACGGAGCTCAGCTTATGCAGCATGTGCTCGGCGGTAAGGTGGCAAGAGCCGATGTAAGGGAGTATGGAAAGACAGAAGTATTGGTAGATAAGACATCCTCAAAAATATTTCAGGGAGTGTCTGAAAAAACGACATGCTGGATGAGTCATTTTGACACGATTTTCGAAGTGGCAGAAGGCTTTGAGATTACTGCGCATACGGCGGATTGTCCGGTGGCAGCAACAGAAAATGCAGAAGCAGGCCTGTACGGAATCCAGTACCATCCGGAAGTCCTTCATACAGTAGAAGGTACGAAAATGTTAAAGAACTTTGTGCTTGGTGTTTGCGGATGTTCCGGAGACTGGAGAATGGATTCTTTCGTGGAAGATTCTATTGTTAAAATTAGAAAAAAAGTGGGAAACGGAAAAGTGTTATGCGCATTGTCCGGTGGTGTGGATTCGTCCGTGGCAGCAGTCTTGATGTCTAAGGCAATCGGTTCTCAGCTTACTTGTGTATTTGTAGATCATGGTCTTCTTAGAAAAAATGAAGGGGATGAAGTGGAAGCTGTGTTTGGACCGGAAGGTGATTATGATCTGAATTTTATCCGTGTCAATGCACAGCAGAGATTTTATGATAAGCTTGCCGGTGTGTCCGAGCCGGAGAAAAAGAGAAAGATTATCGGTGAAGAATTTATCCGTGTATTTGAAGAAGAGGCAAAGAAAATCGGAGCTGTAGATTTCCTTGTGCAGGGAACGATTTATCCGGATGTGGTAGAAAGTGGACTCGGTGGAGAGTCTACGGTGATCAAATCTCATCATAACGTAGGTGGATTGCCGGAGTGCGTGGATTTCAAAGAAATTATAGAGCCGCTTCGTGATCTTTTTAAGGATGAAGTGAGAAAGGCGGGTCTGGAGCTTGGGATTCCTGAGCATCTTGTGTTCCGTCAGCCATTCCCGGGACCGGGACTCGGCGTGCGTATCGTCGGCGAAGTGACGGAAGAAAAGGTAAGAATCGTGCAGGATGCAGATGCAATTTACCGGGAAGAGATTGCATTTGCCGGACTGGATCGAAGCATCGGACAGTATTTTGCCGGACTTACGAATATGAGAAGTGTCGGCGTTATGGGTGATGAAAGAACTTATGATTACGCTGTGGCGCTCAGAGCGGTAAATACTATTGATTTTATGACCGCAGAAGCAGCAGAGGTTCCGTATGCGGTGTTGAATCGGGTGATGAGCCGGATTATCAATGAAGTAAAGGGCGTTAATCGCGTATTTTATGATTTGACGAGTAAGCCGCCGGGAACGATAGAGTTTGAATAGACACCACATCTCTGGGAAGCCTTATTTTGCAGGCTTTCCAGAGATTTTTCTCTTTTATTGGCTACAAATTGGCTACACCTGCCATTTGGCTACCATTCGGAACTGTCGTTCCGTTCATCACATTTTCAAGCTGGGCAGCTACTTCTGCCTGCTTATTCGGATACAGATGACTGTAAGTATTTAAGGTCGTCTGTATTTTTTCATGTCCAAGCCGGTCTGCAATCAGAAGAGGCTGGCATCCCATTTCGATCAGAAGACTTGCATGGGAGTGGCGGAGATCGTGTACCCGGATCTTTTTAACTCCTGACTTCTTACATCCACGGAGCATTTCATGGTTCAGAAAACTTTTGGTGTAAGGAAACAGTCTGTCATCCGGCTGGAGCTCATAGCACTTATCCATATACTCTTTCAGACAGTTGGCAAGGGTCTGTGGAATGGTAACAACCCGGTTGCTTTTTGGCGTCTTTGGCGGCCAGATTACATCCCTGCCGTTGATACGCTGAAATGTCTTATTAATCGTAATTGTATGGCCTTCCAGATCCACATCTGCCGGCGTTAATGCACATAACTCTCCTACACGCATTCCGGTATAATACAGAGTCATAAATGCGGTATAGGAGGCTGGTTTATTCTGTACTGCCACTATAAACTGCTCAAATTCTGCTTTTGTCCAGAAGTTCATTTCTTCCGCATGACTTTTTCCCATACTTCCGGCTTTGGTGCATGGATTCTCATGCAGGTCATAATACTTCACTGCATAATTGAACATAGCCGTCAGCTGGTTGTTGATCGCTTTTAAATAAGTCTGAGAATAAGGTTTTCCATTTTCATCCCGATAGGCAGTTAAGCTGTTCTGCCATTTGCGGATATCTTTCGGCGTAATCTCGTTGATAGGGATCTTTCCGAATACCGGAAGAATCTTTTTGTCCACCATATAATGCTTACTGATGATGGTAGACTCTTTCAGCCGGTGGCTCATATCTTCAAAATACAGTTCTACGAAATCCTGAAACAGCATTCCCATATCGGCTGTTGCTTTATTCAGAAAATCCCGTTCCCATTCTAAAGCTTCTTTTTTAGTTGCAAACCCACGTTTCTTTTTATGGATGACTTTTCCGGTGTAATCCTTGACACGGATCTGGGACATCCATTTTCCTGAAGTATCCTTTGTTACTGACAAATCTGATCATTCCTTTCTTAGAGTTATGAAAACTCTATGTTGGGAGATTATTCGCCAGAAAGGAGAGCAGCTCTTCTTTTTATACGCTCGTCTTCATCAAGATCTTCAAATTCAGACATTTCTACACCCTGTGAAGCATAATAACCCAGTGTCTTATCTTTCCATGCCTCATAGGCAGATTTTGACATGCCGTATTCTTTGAAAGATTCTCGATTGTTTTCCCATTCTTCCAGGAAAAGACATATATCCGCATTCAGATCGGCTGCTTTATCTTTTCCGTCAAAGGTAATGGAACACTGCCAGCCGTCATGGTGAGGGGGTCTTTTTGTTTCAATAGAAAAATGAAGTCCTGTTATTTTCTCAATCTGAAACAGGCATTCCATTACATCTGAAAGGCTGTTGAATTTAAAGTCGCCGGTCTGGTGTCCCAGAAGATAGGTGGAAGTAGTATCCAGCACTTTGGCAAGTTCATTGACCATGGCAATAGATACTTCAATTTCCCCGCTTTCGTATTTCTGAATGGTGCGGAGTGACTTTCCTAAAAGATCTGCTAATTCTTTCTGGTTATAACCTCGTTTTTTTCGGAGCGTTTTAATACGTTCTCCAATCGTTGAAATTTCCATATCGTTCATTATTTATTCACCTCATGCACAGTATAACACAGAAAAATATGCATTGCAAGTGCGTAAAATTTAAAAATACTATTTACAAATATGAAAAACAGACGTATAATAAAAACACGAATTAGAAATGCGTATTATATGGCGCGTAATAATTCAAACAAATAAAAAGCGTATGTAAAATACGCTATCTGTAGTTTATCAGAAAGGAGGGAAGAAAATGCAGGTTAAGGTTTCTTATATAACAGCCAATGACATTATGGAGGTACTGGGTGTCGGCAGGAGCAAAGCATATGGCATTGTGCGGGAACTGAACCAGGAACTGGAAGAATCTGGGTATAACGTGATCAGAGGTAAAGTCCCGATCCGGTATTTCCAGAAAAAGTTCTATGGCTGCGAATCGGAGTAAGGGATGAATATTTTTCAGCTGGTAAAGAAATCCGTTACCGCAAGGCAGGTTGCCGAACGGTACGGATTGAAGGTAAACAGAAATGGGATGGCGTGCTGTCCTTTTCATCAGGACCGTCATCCCAGTATGAAAGTGGATCAGGGATTTTACTGCTTTGCCTGCGGGGCAAAGGGAGATGTAATCACGTTTACGGGCAAATTATTTGGAATGTCTCCTTATGAGGCGGCAAAAAAGCTGATCACTGATTTTAATCTTCCAATCCCATTGAAGGAGCAAAAGTCTGTTCAGAACAAATCCCGGGACAGAGAAGGTAAAAAGGTACAAAGTCGGTATCATTTTTCGGTAAAAAGCAAGGTTAGAACCTGGAAAAATCATGCCGTAAAGGTTTTGACGGACTATCTGTCGTGGATTCGGTTCTGGAAACAGTTTTACGGATCCGGGGCGGAGCCTTTTGAGCAGGAATGCTTTCTGGAGGCACTGGATAATGAGAGGAAGATCAATGATTATCTGGATATCCTTTTGACCGGTGACGGAGAGGAAATAGCGGAATTTTTCATTTATAAACGGAAGGAGGTGGAGAAGATTGAGCAGCGAATGGAAGAATATCAGCGAGGAGTCCTGGAAGAAATTAGAGAATATTGTAGAGCAGGAAATGCTGACACCGGAAGAAATCCAGGACAATCTGGAAGTAACGGAGAAAGGCAGGATCCGGCAGTCTATCCAGAATTGCAAATACGTGTTGGAACATGATCCATGTCTGCGGGGAGCTGTCTGCAGGAATGAGATGACCTGTCAGATTGATATTAAGAAAAAAGTGCCTTGGAAGAGACGGGGCGTACAGATGACGGATACGGATATGAACAACCTGTCTCTCTATCTGGAAAAGAATTACGGACTAACCAGTGATCGGGTGATCGCAAAAGCGATAGACATTGTAGCAAACGATAACAGTTTCCATCCGATCATTGATCTGCTGGAAAGTCTGAAGTGGGACGGCAGACCCCGTATTGCAGGGATGCTGACTCATTTCTTCGGGGCGGAAAATCCGGAATATTCAGGAGAGGTTATGAAGATGCACATGCTGGCAGCCATAAGCCGCCTGTATGAACCCGGAAAGAAGTATGATATCATGTTCTGTCTGGTCGGCGGTCAGGGAACAGGAAAATCTACTTTTTTCAAATATCTGGCAATTCAGGATGAATGGTTCACGGATGATGTGAAACGGCTGGATGACAAGAAAGTTTACGAATATCTGCAGGGGCACTGGATTGTGGAAATGTCGGAAATGAACGCAGTAGCGAATGCCAAAAGCATTGAGGAGACCAAATCTTTCCTGAGCAGACAGAAGGACACTTATCGGATTCCCTACGAAAGAAGAGCGGAAGACAGATATCGTCAATGCGTGTTCTGTGGCACTTCCAATGACCTTGCTTTCCTGCCCTTTGACCGGACGGGCAATCGACGGTTCGGACCGGTAAAGGTCTGTCCGGAGAAAGCAGAGACTACGATATATCGGGATGAAAAAGGCTCCAGAGAATATATCATACAGGCGTGGGCAGAAGCAATGGAAATCTACCGAAGCGGGGAATTTCTCCTGACCTTCTCTCCGGATATGGAAGACTATGTGAAATCTCTGCAGAAGGACTTTATGCCGGAAGATACACAGACAGGGATGATCCAGGCTTTCCTAGACAACTACGAAGAGGATTATGTCTGCTCCACCATCATCTATCAGGAAGTGTTTCATCAGGAAGGCATTGTCCCTAAATGGCAGTCCAAAGAGATCGGGGATCTGATGGACAATGAGATTACCGGATGGGAAAAACATGGAAATCACCGGTTCTCCGGGGGACTGGGAACTCAGCGTTCATGGAAACGGATCCGTCTGAAAAAGGATCCGGATGGATTCGTGAAAGTGGATGAAAATGAGGAGTTACCTTTTGAGTAAAAGTTAACTTTAAAAATGTTTTGAGCCTTGTTCACAAAAGTTTGTTCACAAGTCTGTGAACAGAGAAGTGTGAACAGGGAGAAAAAAACTTTGAAAGTTAAAAAGACAGGAATGAAATAAGGCCCGGATACGGGCAGAAAGAAAAAGGCGGATACGCCAGAAACTAAGCCCTCGGCGATTGAGAGCGAAATACACCCATCGCACAAATCTGACGATTTATACTCTGTGTATTTCGCGACTGCATCGAGCTTTTCCCTTAAGAAACTATCACCGGCACTTCCTTAAGGGAATCCTCCGGAAGGCCCTGCGGGGCAGACCGGCGTGTAAACAGAGGGATGATCTGACGTACCACCGCCAGAAAGGAGATACATGACAAATGGAAAAAACAGTTTTCTTCAGGTGGTCAAACTGCCCAATGTCAGAGGCAGGGTGCGTTATATTTCGGATCCGAAACGACAGGAAAATTTATATGCCACCTTTACAAATGTGGAGTCGAAATATTGGACTTACCTTTCAAAAGAAAATCAGGAGGATTTCAGAAAAAGCGGTACAGAGGGTAAATGCATTGAGGCGAGAGAGCTGATCATCATGCTGCCGCCAAGCCTGATCCAATATGATCCGGATATGCTGCTGAAATATTTTTCCGCCAAGTTTGTGGAGAAATATGATGTGGCGGTGGCAAGCGCTCTGCATCATAATAAGGCAAAAACCAATCTTCATATTCATCTGATCTTTTCCGAAAGACAGGCGTTTGATGTTCCGGAAAAAAAGATTGCTGCAAGGAATCTGTTCTATGCTGAAAATGGAAAACACGTCCGAACAAAGAAAGAGATCCTGGATGAACGTGGAGAGATTCGGCCGGGATGCAGGATCATTAAAAAGGGAGAAGTTTACGAAACTAATCTTTTCAAACCGAAAAACCAGGAATTCAAGTCCAGGAAGTTCACGGAAAAAATGAAATATTACTATACAGATCTTATCAACGAACTGGTAAAAGATCCGGCAGAGAAGTTGAAGGTGTTTGATAAGAACAGTCCTTATCTGCCTACCAGAAAGATTGGAAAGAACAATCCAAAGGCAGAGGAGATCCGAATTGATAATTATCTCCGGCAGGAATGGAACCATATGGTAGACAGGGCAGCGACAGAAGGTGTGACAGAGGAAGAATTGTGCCAGGTGAAGAAAAAAGAGATCACTGTGCCTGCTCAAGAATCGATCATTAAGGCAGGCTGGAAACCGGATCAGTTCCGAAGCATCCTGCAGAAAGCCATCGGGAAACTGAGAGGATTCATTCAGTTTATGAAAGAGATTCAGAACGGAGAATTTGATGTAAGAGGAAACCCGCTGATTCGCCATGATCTGAGATTTGATGTGACACCGGCACCACTACCGGAGATGGCAAAAGGAGAAAGACCATCTTCCGCTTTGCAGGAAGGGGAAGTAATGAGACTGGATCGTATTTTGCAGAAGATGAAGAAAGCAGAGCAGAAAATTTACGCCATTGAGAAAGCAAAGCTCAGGCTGGAAAAAGATCTGAAGGAAGTTCAGAAAAAGTGGTTTCATGGGAAAGAGAAGAAAGAGCTGGAGCAGAAGATTGCCGGAAAACGGCAGGAGTTGAAGAAAGCACAGGAGACCCTAAGCGAGATTCCCAAAATGCAGGGATATGAAAATGCACTGGAAGTAAAAAAAGCCTATAAAGCTGCGGTTAGTGAACTGGAAGAAGTGCGGAAACTTCAGAGTGAATGGGATCAGAAAGGAATCCCGGAAAAGAAATACTGGGTGATCAAAGCCAACGTTCCAGAGCAGACAAAGCAGAAAAGTATCCATGAACGCCTGGAGGAGAAGAAACGAGGCATGGAACAACAAAAGAAAAAAGAGCGGAGAAGAAATCAAGACAGGGATTGTCTGTAAAGAAACAGCCGGAATCGTCAATGTTCTCATTGAAGGCTCCGGTTGTAATTGCAGGTTGGCATAAATGATTTATAGTAATCCGAAAAAGAATTCAGCGATATCAGTGTCAAAGATTTTGCTGAGTGCAACCAGTTCACGGACTTTGATATTCATCCGATTAGTTTCAAGTTTTGCATAAGTGCTTTTGGAAATTTCAATTCCCATCAGCTGTAACTGCGCAACAACCTGATCCTGTGTCATATTTGTATTGCGTCTTAGACGCTGGATATTATGGCCGATATCCATGTCTGGTCTGATTTTCTGCATATCTGAACTACTCCTAAAAATTCGTAATAAAGAAATATATATATTGATTGTATGTAGTGTTCAGATTATAATGTTTCGTAATAGAGAAATATTTCGCTATACAGAAAGGAATGATTGAAAATATTCGCTGATAAAATATTTGAAAGAGCTACGATTAGGGGAATAGCGGATTATCTGTTGTTTGGTCTGGGGCCGGATGAGGATGATCGCAGTTATGAGGAACGACTGGATGAACCATATATGAGGTTTGAGAAGGCTGTAGAGAAATATGATAAAAGCAAGACTTCCGAGTTGCTGGATCTGTGTAATGAAGTGAGCAGTGAGACGGCCAGTGTGTATATGGAAATAGGATTGCAAGCAGGGATACTGCTGATGGTGGATATGATGAGAAATGTAAATCAGAACAAGGGAATAAAGCATGTGGAGTAAAATTGCTAGGCAGATACTTTTATGTTAAGGTTATGAGATTATTTATTTTTAATTTGTGGTTGCAAGGAGTATAATTAGCTTATTATATATCAAAGAGGAGGGGGAACAATGGCATTGATAAAATGTCCAGAATGCGGTGGACAAGTGAGTGATCGAGCAGATGTATGTATACATTGTGGCTATCCATTAAAAGAAATAAAGGAAAAAGTAATAGTTACGAAATCAAATTCGGTTAGTAAAGAGAATGAATTATTTAGAATTGAATTGCAAGATATAAAGGATAAAAAGGCAAAGGTTCAAGGTATACTTAAAAGGCATTGCAACATGGATGCTTATAAAGCGTTCGATGTATTTAAAAATCTACCGCAAACGATATATGAAACTAACAATAGGAAGAGTGCGATATTACTTGCCCAAGAACTTATTAATTGTGATGTTGAGTTTCAAGTTTATCAAAACGATGGTAAAATTGCATTTGATTTAGTTCCGCAGGAAGAAGTCAAGGAAATAAAACAAGCAGGATACTGGAACACATCTTCCAAAACTAACCAATTGAAAAAAATTAAATGTCCCTCTTGTGGAAAATTAATAGATCAATCTAGTCGGAAATGTCCTTCTTGTGGATTTTCAGAAATTTCCTCATATCTATTACAGCAAATAAGAAGTCAAGAGGAGAAAAATCAGAATATATCTAATCAGATTAAGTGCCCTAATTGTGGATCTACGCAAATTCAAATGGTTCCTAGAAAATGGTCGTTGCTGACAGGGTTTTTTACAAATAAAGTTGATAGAGTATGTATAAAATGCAAACACAAATTCTAATTAAAAGATACTGGAGATAATTTAATGATTTCAGATATAGAAAGAAAGTTGGCATATCAATTACAACCACTATTAAGTGTGGAAATGGATACTTTAAATGGAAAAGAATTTGAAAAATATTGTGCAGACATTTTAGAAAATATAGGATATGTTAATGTTAGTGTAACACCTGGAAGTGGCGATTATGGTATTGATATTTTAGCTGAAAAAGAAAAATTAATATTTGGATTTCAATGCAAATGTTATTCTAGCAGCATAGGAGTAAAAGCAGTGCAAGAAGTTTCGAGTGGATCTATATATTACAATTGTGATAGAGCAGTCGTTATAACCAATAATTATTTTACTCCAGCAGCAATTAATATGGCGAAACGAATAGGTGTCATATTATGGGATCGCAATGAATTGGAAAATTTATTAAATACATTATTATATATTACTTTAGACAAAATTAACGATGATAAATCACTAAAACAAATAAAGGAAGAACAGGAACGAAGAGAGCAAGAAAAAACATTAAAATTTCAACAGTTAATGAATCAGCAACTTAAACGGGAAGCGATTCAGCAGCAACAGGAACAAAAGAGAAAATTAATAGAAGTAGAAAAAAAGAAACAAGAAACAAGAAAAGTGTTGTTACGGTGTTGCGGTGTGCTAGGAATTGCGTTTTTAATAATTACGATATTTGTTTTGTTAGAGGGAAAGATTCATGACAAGCAGTACAGAGAATGGTTATATGTTCAATTAAATGATTCAGCAGAGAAATTTGGATTTACAATACGTGATATAAAAATAGAAAAAGAAGAATGCTATGAGTGCAATATTGATTCCTATGATTTTGATAGTTTAAAACCAGAACAAATGTATTTGTTTTATGATGGGTTTATTCAAAAAGTAGAAAAATCTAATGATGAGGCATATATAAAAACGGTTATGTGTAATGGAAACATATATACATTTACAGATTCATTGGTAATGGAAGCGGATGAAATTATTTATGACCAAGATAAAATAGACATGGAAAAAAGAGAGGAAGAACTGAGAAGGGAATATGGTGAGGAATATCCTTGTCTTGGAATGAGGGAAGAGGCTTTACCATATACAATATTGGGTGAGCCTGATAGAATCACTAAGTGCAGAGATTTTGATATACTAGAACCAAGAGCCCAGAGTAAAGAATATGAATGGGGTGAACCATTTAAACCAGGCTATTACAGTGTTACAGTATGGTATAAAAAGCATTTAAGTAATAGAGTTGATGACTATGTAGAGTATCCGCCTGATAATGGCTATGTTTTTAGCATATATTATTATGATGAATATGGAAATAGCCATAATATTGACATGCTGGATTAAACCTATTATTAGAATGTTGTTTTAGTTTCAGAAAAAAGTGATAAACAAAATCTTCCTATGTTTTTATGGGATATTAGGAATTTCAACGGAATATTTTAGAACTTTGATAATTGGAATTAGGATGAAATGAAAAAAGGCGGTAAAAATTAAAATACCCAAAATGGCATTAATTGAGCCACTATAATGAGGTGTTGAGGGTTAGTAACGTGATTGTAACAATACATCGTCCTATCCCTTGATTCATTCCCAAGGCTTTATAGTTGCCCAAGAAAATGGTAGATGTGTTAGGGTTATTGAAACGGGATGAATTGATAAAAAGAATTGGTAAGTGACTAAAATGACAACTTTCAAAGAGATACAAAAACATTAATCATAGAAGAAGGTATGTATGAAAAAAATTAATAGTTGGTACGAAGATTATAATATAGAAGAAAAAACAAAAGGTGGGGGTAATGCAGATGTATATTTTGTGAAAAATAAATTGACTGGTGAAAAATGTGCGTTAAAAGAACTGCGTTACATAGTAAACAATGGTAAGAAAAGGTATAAAACTATAGAAACGAAACGACGTTTTGAAAATGAAATATTAATAGCAAAGGAAAATGCACCTAGCATATTAGGGATTGTCCCTGTTCTTGAGGCATGTGAAAAAGAGTGCTGGTATACGATGCCTATTGCACAACCAATAATGGAACATATAAAAGATAAAGAAATTGATGAAATTGTAAGCGGTATTATTCAATTAACAGAAACGTTAGGACAGTTACATGACAAAGGGATATCGCATCGGGATATAAAGCCTGCAAATATTTATTTTTATAAAGAAAGATTTTCGTTAAGCGATTTTGGTTTGGTGGATTTTCCAGAGAATTTTGATGATCTTACTAGAACTGATAGAGGTTTAGGTGCTATATTCACTATTGCCCCTGAAATGAAGAGAAATCCTAAAGATGCTGATGGAAAAAAAGCAGATGTTTTTTCTTTAGCAAAGACAATGTGGATGTTTTTGACTAAAGATGAAAGGGGATTTGATGGTGTATATAATTATTTGGATTCTAGCCATAGTTTACGTTATTTCGATAGATATAAAAATACTCATCTTGTAGAGATTGATGAGCTTCTAAAAGATGCTACAGATAATAATCCTGATAATCGTCCTACTATGAAAGAATTTGGAGAACGATTAATATGTTGGCTTGAAATTTATTTAGATATCGATAAATCTCAGGTGAGCGATTGGAATTTTTTGAACAAACAACTATTTGGGACATATCCACCAGAATCGTGCTCATGGAGAAATAAGGATAAAATCATTGAGGTGTTAAATATTATTGGAAGAACGCCTGCATATAATCATATGCTTTTTCATGATAGAGGAGGTTTAGATTTTGAACGGGCAGAAAATACAATGGAAGAAGGCTGTATTAAATTATATGATACATTGGGATTTTGCTATGTAGTTAAACCTAAGATATTATATTTTGAAGGCTTTGAAAAAAATTATAAGTGGAATTACTTTTTGCTCGAATTAGAGGAACTTCATTCGATTTTTGAAAATGATGGTCTTTGTGATAGTGAGTATTTGGTTGAAGATACACCGGCTCATTATGTTTCTGCACAAAACGTTCAATATGGTGTCTATGATTATGATGAGGGGAATCCATTACCTGAAGGTTATCAAGAAGTATATCGTTATACTAAGGGGAAGTTTTTGATTGTATTAAAGCATGGACCATATAATGGGATAAATGGGACATATGATGGAAGACATGGAGATTGCAGTGCTACTGAATTCAGAGAATACGTAAATTACTTAATAGGGGAATATAGCAAAATATACAATTATATTAAACAGGATGCGGAATTAAATCAATTTTCGGACGAAGAAATGGAACGTAGAATACTTAATTTAGATGCTTTTTCTAAAAATCCTTTTAGAAGGCAGGTTGCCGAACAGTATGGCAGTAGTGAAATGAAAAAGAAACTAGAAGAAAGAAAGAAAAGTAAAGCGTATATTAAGCAAAATTATAGTAAATGGAATTTTAAAGAAATATTGCAGGCGCATGAATCAGTTTCAACAGCTCAATTAAAATTTGTCTTTACTTTTAACATACCAGGAGAACATTGGTCACTTGAAAGATATCGAGGAGTAGACAATTATCTCTGTACCGATGGGTATATCAAAAATCTAGATTCTGCATTAGAAAAAGAGTGTTATTGTGTTTACAGTAGAGAAGAGGCAATACAGTTTGCAAATCAACTTGAACAGAAAGTATTGAATTTGTTAAATGCAAATGGTTTACTGGATATGGAAGAATATGAGAATTGTTTTTCAATTCATTTTATAAAAGTGGGTAAACCTACGCATTTGTTTACAAAAGAAGAGATTGAAGAAGAGATGAAAAAGGCAGATGATAGGTTTAGTAATCAACTTGTTATTGATGAAGATGGATATGCTAAAGTGATTAAGAATGAGGGGTACGGATATTTATTTCCAGTAAGGCATGAATCCTGGAATGCAGGAAATGTATATGTTGGGAAATATTCAACTTTATCGACGTTGGAAGATGATTACATTTCTTCTTTACAAGGTTGGTTATCATATTTACAGACTGGTCGAAAACAATATATGGATTATATCCACGAAAATAGGAATGAAAGAGAACTGTTGGAAGAAATAAATAAATATTATTAAAAATTTTGATAGAACCGTTTGATTCGGAAATTGCATCACGGTATATGAAGTATATACCATATAGAGTTTAATTTAAGTTCATATGATAGAAGTGTAATCAATGGTGGTGAGATGTTGTGAGTTAGTAACGTGTTTGTAACAATGCATCGGTCAGTCCCTTGTTCTACAAGGCTTTACAGTTCTGCAAAAGATAATTCTTATTTTCAAAGAGAAAACTTGCAAGCCACCAGATAAAACTCCAATGGAGTTGAAAAATTCGGTGGTCGTGAATAAATTATTTTGAGGTGAATAAAAAACGATGGCTACATTTTGGCTACATAAATATTATAGACGAAATGGATAATGCATATAAAATAATAAAAACCGCACAAAAAACGAATTGATAATTCGTGTTATTTGTAATCGTACAAATATAAAAGTGGAATTCGAGTAATTGAAAATTTTACACAGATTATTTTATATGGCAGGTGGTCCAGGGGATTACCTGCTATATTTTCAATAGCTCTTTTTACTTTCTGCTATATGAGATTGCGTTGCCATAATTTTTCTTTATTGAAGTGTATTATAGTATAGGAAACAAGGAAAATCAAAAAAAGAACATTTGTTCTAAAAAAGTGTTGATAGTAGAATAAATATAGAGTATAATTAAATACATAGATGGATATGGGGTGAGATAAAATGTTGGAAAAAATTATTGAACTCACGAATTTATATATAGATAATATGCCAAAGAAAGAGAGAAAAAAATATGGGCAGTTTTTTACAAGTATGGAAACTGCAAAGTTTATGGCAAATTTGTATGACGCTCCGATCAATAAGCAGAGTGTAACGGTTTTGGATGCAGGGGCGGGTTCTGGTATATTATCATGTGCTTTTATCGAATGGGCAGAGCAGTTTGACACAGTAAAAGAAATAGAATTGACTTGTTACGAGAATGATGATAATGTTTTGGGGCTTCTAAAGGCTAATTTAGAGTATTGCAAAACTCATTCGAGTAAAATAATTAAGTATAACATTCAGAAAGAGAATTATATTACAAGTCAATATTTAGATTTTAACTATATGATAGGCGGAAATCCTAATCCGATGAAATATGATTACGTAATTGGGAATCCGCCTTATATGAAAATACCGAAAGATGCGCCGGAAGCGACAGCTATGCCGGAAGTTTGTTATGGTGCGCCGAATATGTACTTTATTTTTGCGGCTATGGGACTTTTTAATTTAAAAGATGATGGGGAAATGGTTTATATTATTCCTCGCTCATGGACATCAGGAGCATATTTCAAACGATTTAGACAGTATTTTCTGACAGAAGGAAAATTGGAACATATTCATTTATTTGTAAGTCGGAATAAAGTTTTTGATAAAGAAGATGTGTTGCAGGAAACTATTATTATAAAAGTTCGGAAAACGCATATAAATCCGCCACAAGTAAAAATTACGTCATCCAAGTCAAACAAAGATTTTGATGAATTAACTTTCTTGACCGTACCATATAATCTTGCTGTTTCTGGCGAGGATTACTATGTATATTTGGTAACAGATGATGAGGAAGTTAAAGTATTAAAACGGCTGCATAAGTTTAATCAGACATTACCTGAAATTGGTGTGAAAATGAAAACAGGCTTAACTGTAGATTTCAGAAACCGAGATATTCTTCGTGATGAGGAAGAGGAAGGTGCAATCCCGCTATTTTATTCGCAGCACATAAAACAAGGTAAAGTGCAGTTCCCTATTCAGAAGGAGCATGAATATGTGGTGACAGATCAGCGTGGGCTTATGCAGGATAATAAGAATTATTTGTTTGTAAAGAGATTTACGGCAAAGGAAGAACCACGAAGATTACAATGTGGGATTTATTTGGCAAAGAATTATCCACAGTATACGAAAATTAGTACGCAGAATAAAATCAATTTTATTGACGGACTTTTGGGTGAAATGTCGGAGTGCTTGGTATATGGTCTGTATGTGCTTTTTAATTCTACATTATATGATGAGTATTATCGGATTTTAAATGGCTCAACACAGGTGAACTCTACAGAAGTAAATTCGATGCCTGTGCCAGATATGGAGAGCATACAGGAAATGGGAAGGAAGTTGATGAAATCAAAAGATTTGTCGGAAAGAAACTGTGATTTGATTTTGGAGGGATACTGTGGGTAAAGTTGAAGAAGCACGAGAATTTTTGAAGATGGTGGGTATGCCAAAAGCGCAGCAGGCGGATATATGTTGTTATGTACTGTTGGCAATGGCAGATATGAAACCGGATATGTCATGGAAAGAAGCAAGTAACGGGTGGATTCGCATTCATGACATCATTCAGTTTTCTAATACCTTTTATGGGACTACTTATGCAGAGAATAGTCGGGAAACATTTCGTAAGCAGGCGTTACATAGATTCCGTACCGCTGCTTTGGTAGAGGATAATGGAAAGGCAACGAATAGCCCGAACTATAGATACCGCCTTACGGAAGAAACGCTGAAAATGTTGAAAACATTGCAATCTGTAGAATGGCAGAAATCGTTGAATCGTTTCCTTATGTACCATGATAAGCTGATTGATATTTATGCCTCTAAAAAGAAAATGACGATGATGCCAGTGAAGATTAATGGGGCGGATTTTAAATTTTCAGCAGGAAAACACAATGAACTGCAGAAAGCAATTATTGAAGAATTTGCACCGAGATTCGCACCAAATTCGGAATGTCTGTATGTAGGCGATACTACAGAGAAAGATTTGGTAAAGAATGTTGATAAGCTAATGGAGTTGGGCTTTGAAATTACTCTACATGATAAGATGCCGGATGTTGTTCTGTATCGGGCAGACAAGAACTGGATTTATTTTGTGGAATCGGTCACTTCTGTAGGGCCGATGGACCCGAAACGGATTCTTGAGATCACAGAAATGACAAAGGGTGTTACGGCAGGGAAAATTTTTGTTACTGCTTTTCTGGATTTCAAGACGTATAAGAAATTTTCGGAAGCATTGGCATGGGAAACGGAAGTATGGATTGCTGAAATGCCGGAGCATATGATACATTTAAATGGGGATAAATTTTTAGGTCCGAGGTAAGTAGGGGAATTATTTACAAGAGGTACTGTTATGGAAGATGATCGGAAAACTTATTTGCAAATGATACAAAGTACGATTGAAAGAATGTCAACAACATCGGCTATTTTTAAAGGATTTTGTGCTACTATTGTAACTGGAATTACTGCAATTTCTTTTCAAGAGATTAATAAATGGGTACTTGTATTAGCTTTTTTGCCGTTGGGTTGTTTTTGTGCTTTAGATACATACTATTTCATTTTAGAGAAAAAGTATAGAATTATATATGAATTGATTAGAACAGGGCAAAAAGAAGCGGATTTTGATATGCGGATTAAATTGAAAAGAAGTGAATGTATTGATGGGGGAGCAACATTGAGTGCATGTTTAAAATCACCGAGTATATATCTTTTTTATTTTCCTTTGTTTGGTCCTATGTCAAGATTTAGTACAAGTTAAAATGAGGTTTTCCTCATCTTAACT
>ENA-ORNZ01000598-ORNZ01000598.1-human-gut-metagenome-genome-assembly--contig:-NODE-598-length-47140-cov-43.457704_pt1 | contig 47140 bp, 42 predicted proteins | sample MGYA00242124_ERZ509040 | MGnify/ENA primary metagenome ERZ509040 (study PRJEB26280, sample SAMEA2338733) | human gut metagenome | biome: human gut; feature: human-associated habitat; material: faeces... | reverse complement strand
TGGAGTTGATGCGTAGCGCCTTCCGGGTTATCCGGACGGTACGGGAAAAACATGCCTGTACTCAGTGCGATGCCATCGTGCAGGCACCTGCACCTTCGCGGCCCATCGAGCGGGGTATCGCCGGACCGGGGCTGCTGGCCCGCATAATCATGGCTAAGTTCGCCGAGCATCTGCCGCTGTACCGTCAGTCGGAAATCTATGCCCGCCAGGGCGTGGAGCTGCACCGCAATACGATGGGGCGCTGGGTTGACATCATGGGAGAGCAGCTTCGCCCGCTGTATGATGAACTGAAGCACTATGTGCTGATGCCGGGTAAAGTGCATGCCGATGACACGCCGGTAAATGTACTGGAGCCGGGTCAGGGTAAAACCCGTACCGGACGGCTGTGGGTTTATGTTCGTGACGATCGCAACGCCGGTTCGACCATGCCGGCAGCGGTGTGGTTCTCATACTCTCCCGACCGCAAAGGTATCCACCCGCAGCAACATCTGGCGGACTACAGAAGTATCCTGCAGGCCGATGCATATGCGGGTTACAATGCTCTTTACGAAAGCGGTCAGGTAACCGAAGCGGCTTGTATGGCACATACCCGACGCAAGATCCACGATGTACATGTCCGCCATCCAACGACAGTAACGGGAGAAGCGCTCCGTCGTATCGGGGCACTGTACGCTATCGAGTCTGAGATCCGCGGCAGTCCGGCAGAAGAGCGACTGGCGGTCAGAAAAGCCAGAACGGTACCGCTAATGCAGTCGTTGTATGAGTGGCTCCAGGGGCAGATGAGCACGCTGTCGCGTCACTCGGATACGGCGAAAGCGTTCACCTATCTGCTGAAGCAATGGGACGCCCTGAACGAATACTGCCGCAATGGCTGGGTGGAGATCGACAATAACCTGTGTGAAAACGCCCTCCGGGTAGTTGCACTGGGTCGGCGTAACTACATGTTCTTTGGCTCTGATGGAGGAGGCGAGAGTGCGGCAGTGATGTACAGCCTGATCGGTAGCTGCAAACTTAACGGAATCGAGCCGGAAACGTGGCTACGCCACGTGATCAGTGTCATCAACACCTGGCCAGCCAACCGCGTGAAAGAGTTGTTGCCCTGGAACGTCACTCTATCTGTAAACTAATTTTTACCCCACGTCCTTCACGGTGCGCTTACATTTGAACAGAAGATTATCATTGATATCATGCTCCCGGGCAATACGGGCAACAGAAACCCTTGGTTGTAAAGCCAGTTTAACCATTTGAAGTTTAAACTCATTTGAAAATGACCTGCGGGGTTCTGCGGATAATGTTTTTTGTTCCATAACAGGCGTCCACTAGTTTGAAAAGGTGGGCACCTACGTTACCAATACTGGCTTAATGGCTACATACGACGGTCGGTTTACGCTTACCAGAAAACTAATAGTGCTATATGCAATTTTTAATATTCAGAGTTTAGCCTGACAGGCCTGACAAAAACGCGCCCAACTTCCCTTCTATATCACTGTCTATAGTACGTAATCTTAGCAATGGCAGACCACATTTCTTCAGTATACTGTTTTTAAGTTCATCACGTTCAGCCTGAACACTGGTCAGATGATAACCTCCATCCACTTCAATAACCCCTAATGGAGTCTTCCCGACCTTATAGTAAACAACAAAGTCACAACTGGCCCGGTTACGCATGAATAACTGTTCACGGTGTGTAAAACCCCCCCGCTCCAGCAACACCAACTGATTCAGCGCTATTTGTGAATGAAACATCATACTCCGATAACTATCCTGCGACAGGATATCCCGCAACAGGCAGGCCACAATCTGTTCTGACTTAAAGTGTGAATCATTTGAATTCAATCTACTATTCAGTCGTTCCAGTGATTTGTCATACTCACTGTACAGCAAATCAAATGCTGATATGACCGGGCTCTCGAAAATCTCTCCGTCATCAGCGTAGTATTTGATGTAACGAATCAGCGCCGCAATATGTCCAGCGTGGCGTTCAAATACATCATTACCAGTCACCAGCGTAAATTTATTTCGGGCCCTTGAAACAGCGACATTCACCAGTTCAGGATTATCAACAAACGCGATGTTCCGACTGTGCTGGCTGCTGCGCTTCTTATCCAGCACAGTGGAAAACACAATTTCATCGCACTCCCGTCCCTGAAATTTATGCACCGTCGATTTCACAAAATCAGCAGGCAGCACTGTTTCAGCCAGATTAACCTGTGCATTATATGGGGCGATATATCCCCTGCTACTTTCCTCATCCCAGTAATGTCCTTCCAGAGATTCAAGCTCCCTGAGATTTGAAAAATTACGGGTATGGTTTCCTTTTGCCGTGATGATCAGAGATAATGAGGCTTCACCTGAATCAAGCGTTAGCGGTATCAGAGCATTATCATAAAACTGCTTATTACAAAATTGAATGATTTTAGGATGACAGCGATAATGCTCTTTAAGAAGAGTTACTGGCACCATATTCCTGAACAACATACAAACCGAATCAAGTAGACTATATTTCTCACAATTATAGTATTCTGCCGGTGGAGATGGGCTGTTCGGGAGTAATACAGGAACATGTGGAAGTTGCTTTCGATCCCCTACAACGATTACATTACGGGCACATCCCAGTCCCAGAATGCCCGGAACAATATCCTGCTGTGAGGCTTCATCAATAATCACATAATCAAGAAGAGCCCCCTTACCGATAGAGTTAATAATAGAATGCGTGCTGCTACCAATAACCGGAAAACGCTTTATAAAACGGTTAAATTCATCCCTGTATGTCTCTGCCGAGAATGAATTTCTTGTTGAAATATTTCTTCGAAGATGTTGTTTTAAATAAAGCACAGACCATGATGTCAGGCGCTCCAGTAAAATTTTAAAATCAGATCCCTTTAATACTTCCTCATATTCATTCAGAGAAACTTGTTTTTCCCGGATGAATTTTTCATAATAAGAAAGCTGAAGAGAAGTAAATAGTGCCAGCCTTCTCTCCGGAATCACCAATGGTTTGACTTTCAGTATCCTGAAGTTTAACAACAAATCAATTCTGTTTCTGAATCCAATCCGCCTGTCAGAAAGGTAATGAATATAAGCCATCAGGTCAGTTGTTTTTCGTGAGGAAAGTCGGTATTTGTGAGAAAAAAGCTCCTCCGGTCGAAGATTCTGACTCTGCCATTGCTGCAGGTATTTATACTCAATATTCAGCTCATTAATTTCTGCTTTTAACGAAGCGACCTGGTTAATGGCATTCAGGTGTTTTTTCACTTGTTGAAGTACATCATCAATCGCATTTGCAGACGGTGAGTCAGGTAAGACTTCCTCAGAACGCGAAATCGACGTTGAAAAAAACTGTTGCCTGTTCTCCGTACTCCCCAGTCGTGCCACCACATATCCCAGTTGCTGTTTGTCCATCTTTTCATAAACATTACTGACAGCTGAGTTATTATTGGACAAAATTGCCACTGTTTTATTCTGAATTAATATATTAGCAACAATATTGAGTATAGTCTGTGTTTTACCTGTTCCAGGTGGTCCTTCAATAACTGAAACCTGTGAGGAAAATGCCCGTTCGACAGCCAGCAACTGACTTTCATTAAGACCAAACGGAAAAATCAAACCCCATGGCGAATCACGTTTTTTACTCTGTCCTGAACAGTATGCATGCAAGGCGGTATCCGGATGAGGAACTATTTTCTTTATCTGCCTAAGGATATTCTCATCGATATTTCTGTTATTACCGCGGGCATAAAAAATACGTTCATTAGCCACCCTACACAAGTAATTAAACACGGCATGTTCTGTAAATGCTGAACACTGTTGAAAGTCAAGGCCGGTCGTTTTCATGATGTAGGGTCGTTCACCCTCGCGATAATAAACAGCAGCATATTTATCACCATATATAATAACCCGTTCAGCCCGGGATGTTACAGCGTTCCCTTTCCTTTCGAGGAAAACATTTCGCAAATTTACAGTTGGCGTTATCTGACATACAGAAAGCGGACGAGTATATTTTCTCCCGCTGCGAAAATGACAGGTCAGCATAACCTCTCTGTCGTCATTTCCAGCCCACAGCGTCCAGTCAGTAATTTTATGAATCTTATTTTCACCGTCAACACAAATCGTGACCATATTCTCACTCAGGAATTATCATTTAACTTACGGAAAATTGTTAAGGCACTCCCGATATTAGCTCCAGAGGATTTTCCACAACTCCGGGACTGTTAACATATTTCTGCCTGCCATATATACATTGAGTTTAGTCATAACAGTCAATACCAGAATTACAGGAATGCGATGCCGATACGCTGGTTATTGAATACTGGTAGCCCCCTGAGCACTAATTCATCACGATACTCTGTATTTACTGTTTTCACTGCTTTTTACAACCATTCCCCCAGGTAAAATGCTGCTCCTCCGGTGATGGCTGTGTCAGAAACTGCCATCCCGGAATAGCCACGCTGACCGCCAGCAATGCCGCACAGACACCAGCCACAAACGGTTTCAGAAACGTGGGAGGGGATTTTTGAAGGGAGGGTGTGGGCTCTGCTTTTGTTTCAGAAACAACATACACCAGACGGGAGTGCGGCAGGGCCTGATGTTCCTGAACATCCGGAGCATCAGACCGAAGTGCCTGAGCCGGAAGGGTTACCGGAGACGACGCTTCGCCCTGCACCGGCTGATTTTCCAGACGGGTGATATATCCCTTCACTATGGCTTCCGGTACAGCCGCAGCCGGCAGTAACATGACGTTCTCACCGTCACAGAATGGTACGTCACTGGACCTGCAGGCCGGACTGGAAGCCCGTGTCCGGGAAAATATCACCCTGGGCGTTCAGGCAGGTTATGTCCACAGCGTCAGCGGCAGCAGCGCTGAAGGCTATAACGGTCAGGCCACGCTGAATGTGACCTTCTGACAGAACCATCGCCTCTCTGTGGTCCCGGTCATCATGACCGGGACCCGGACCGGCGCAACGGATATTCAACGCCACATTCGCTGGCATTAACAATAACATGATATTCATCACGGAGTGACTATGTTACAGATAGTCGGCGCGCTGATCCTGCTGATCGCAGGATTTGCCATTCTTCGCCTTTTGTTCAGAGCATTAATCAGCACGGCTTCTGCGCTGGCAGGGCTCATATTGCTGTGTCTGTTCGGCCCGGCCTTACTGGCTGGCTATATCACCGAACGCATAACCCGGTTGTTCCATATTCGCTGGCTGGCAGGCGTATTTCTGACGATTGCCGGAATGATCATCAGCTTCATGTGGGGACTTGATGGTAAACATATCGCGCTGGAGGCTCACACCTTTGACTCTGTGAAATTTATTCTGACCACCGCTCTCGCCGGTGGTCTGCTGGCTGTTCCCCTGCAGATCAAAAACATTCAGCAGAACGGGATCACACCAGAAGATATCAGCAAGGAAATTAACGGGTATTACTGCTGTTTTTATACTGCCTTTTTCCTTATGGCGTGTTCTGCATACGCACCATTGATCGCGTTACAGTACGATATTTCACCGTCACTGATGTGGTGGGGCGGGTTGTTGTACTGGCTGGCTGCATTAGTGACGCTGCTATGGGCGGCCAGCCAAATCCAGGCGCTGAAAAAACTGACCTGTGCCATCAGCCAGACACTGGAAGAACAACCGGTGCTCAACAGTAAATCGTGGCTGACCAGTTTGCAAAACGATTACAGCCTTCCTGACTCACTGACGGAGCGCATCTGGCTGACGCTCATTTCTCAACGGATTTCCCGGGGAGAGCTGAGGGAATTTGAACTGGCAGACGGAAACTGGTTACTGAACAATGCCTGGTATGAAAGAAACATGGCAGGGTTTAACGAACAGTTGAAAGAGAACCTGTCATTCACACCTGATGAACTGAAAACGCTCTTCCGGAACCGCCTGAATTTATCACCGGAAGCGAATGACGATTTTCTCGATCGTTGCCTGGACGGCGGTGACTGGTATCCCTTTTCAGAAGGTCGCCGTTTTGTATCATTCCATCACGTGGATGAGCTTCGTATCTGTGCCTCCTGCGGGCTGACAGAAGTACATCATGCCCCGGAAAATCATAAGCCGGATGCGGACAATTAACGAGTTCATCGTCAGTTCAATCTCATTCACGGTGATATCTGAACGCAGCCAGAAGTAATTGCTGTCCACGCTCAGGACGGTTTTTAGCTGTTTTTTAGTACGCTCATCGACGTCAGCAAGTAGCGGCTGTGCAAGAAACTGATCGACATCTTCCCAGCCCTTCGCCGGACGTTGTTGTAATAACGCCCGCGCCTGAACAGGGCTTAACCACGGGTCAAACAGCGCCTCAAGAATCACACTTTGCGTGACGTCTAAAGTATTAATGTTGATTTGCTGGCGGGTCACCACTGACAATCACACTGTTGGTGCGTTCGTCGGCGACAATTTGAGATTTCAGCGTCGCTGGCTGGTTCTCGCCGCTGTTTTTCGTCAGGCTTTCCAGCACGCGGGCGATTTCCGAAGCCGAGGCGTTATCCAGCGGGATCACCTCTTCGGTGCGATTACCCGCGTGATCCACGCGCTGGATCACTTCCGTAAGGCGCTCCACAACGGAGGCGCGTCCGGTGAGCATAATCACGTTGGAGGGATCGTAATTAACAACGTTGCCTGAGCCTGCGCTGTCGATCATCTGGCGCAGAATCGGTGCCAACTCGCGTACCGACACATTACGTACCGGCACTACTTTGGTGACCATTTCATCGCCCGCGTAGTTGTCGCTGCCTTCACCGACCAGCGGCAGCGGCTCGACTTTCGCAGCGCTGGATTTCACCACCTTCAGCACGTCGTTTTCCATTGGTACGACGGCATACCCCTGTGCTTCCAGCAGGTTAAGGAATAGCTGGTAATACTGGCGTTCATTGAGCGGGGTCATGGTGCGAATACTCACTTTCCCCTGTACGCCCTGCCCCATAATGATGGTTTTATTAAGGTTAGCGCCGACGGTTTCGATGAACGATTTCAGGTCGGTATCTTTAAAATTAGCGGTGAAAGTGGCTTCTTCCGCCCAGACCGGTGAACTGCATAATGCCGCTGCCAGCACCAGCGGCAGTAAACGCTTTTTTGTTTTGAGGCCAGTTGTCTTCTTACGCCAGACCGACAACGTAATATCACGCCAAAACACGATGAATGATTCTCCTGGATTAAATGCGGTTAGCGCAGCGCGATGGAAATGTCGTGGCGCGCACCCTTGCGTAAAACCGTAAGTTGAATGGAATCCATTGAAGGTAACTGCCGCATCAGAGCAATCATTGCTCGTGGATCAGTGAAATCCTGCTGATTTAGCGCAATGGCGATATCGCCTTCCTTGAAACCGCTGGCATCGAACAGAGAACGATCTGCCCCCGGCTTCACTGCATAACCGACAATTCCCTCCTTACGCACAGGCGTAAGCTGGATATAGTTAAAAATTTTCTGCGGATCTTTCGCCAGTGCCTGACGCACGGCAGTCGGTATCTCAACTGGCGCACTGACAGCAGGTTCAGCAACAGCTTGCTTTGCTTCGTCACTGACAGCTTTTTTGTTGGTCGCGGCAACGGTGGAACGCTCCTCTTCAGCCAGGCTCAGGCGCTCTATTTTTCCCTGATACCGGTGAAGTATGAGTGGATGGCGCTTTATCGGTCGCGGCATTGTTTTCCACCTCTTCATTGACCAGCTTTTTGAACTCTTCCGGTGCCAGATCGATTTGCTTATACAGCGAGTCGAAACGTTTACTCTCGATCACCGAGGAGAACTCCAGGCACACCTGTTCTGTATTCGCCGGGCAACTGTTCATGGAGGTGACCAGCGAGAGCGCATTGCTTTTCTTGTTGTCGGAACCCGCCAGTTCTTGCGCGTCCTCAAGACTAAACGACACTTTTTCAACCGCACGCAGGCTACGCGCAGCTTCTGACTGGGTGTCGAAGGTAGCAATTGTCGTGTTGTTCCCTGCCACACAGGTGACTTTGTCGCCTGGTGTAAAGGTAAAGCCATCGCTGGATTCATCATTACAGGTGATATCACCAGTTACCCGCAGGCTTCCGCCCAGAGTCAGATAACCCGTTTTCGTAGGAACAGGTTCTGGCTCCGGTTCTGGTGTTGGCTCAGGATCAGGTGTCGGTTCCGGCGTAGGTTCTGGGTCCGGCGTTGGCTCAGGCGTCGGCTCCGGGTTTGGTGTTGGATCAGGTTTCACTTCCGGCAAAGACCCTGTTCCAGAATCTACAGGCGGCGTATCGGAGGAAGATCCGGAGCCACCGCCATCACAACCGGCTAACAGGGTTGCACTCAAAATAGCCGCTAAAAGCGATTTCTTATATTTAAATTTCTTATTCATTAATAACGCAAGTGACAAAACAATGTTAAAAAATTCGTAACTGGGAGAAATAGTTTTATGCTTTATCTTCTTTAATAATTTCCTCCATTCTTAAGAAAACGACATCATTGATAGAAAACAGGTGAAATTTATAAGAATAACCCCTATTTGATGTCTGGCTGGCTATTTTTACGAAATTTCAATAAACAAAAAATTAACAACATTTCACAACGCAACTATATAAATTCGTTGGTAGTTTTAACGATTAAGATTGCAAAAGCAACAGATAGAACGGTGTTTGCTCATCAAGCGAACATAATTAATACAGACTTGTTTTGCGTGATAAAAAAAATAGATGTTCTCACGCTCCTAATTATTTAGCAGGTTATCTGAACACAAAACATTATTGCCGCATGGATAATAAAGCGAGAAATAATTTTCAATTAATAAGACAGAATAATGTAAATGAAGCCGGATGATATTAACGATCATCCGGCATTATTGATTTACGAGACCAACATTCCAGTAAACACATACGCCTGCAACAACGTGATAACGCCGATAACGCTGGCAAAAATCAGACTGTGCTTCACGGTGTAGCGGAATAGTTCAGATTCTCGGCCCACCATGCCCGTCGCGGCGCAGGCCACGGCGATAGATTGCGGGGAGATCATCTTGCCAGTTACGCCGCCGCTGGTATTTGCTGCCACCAGCAGAGTGTCAGAGACGTTGATTTGCTGTGCCGTGGTCGATTGCAGTGAACCAAACAGGGCGTTTGAAGAAGTGTCCGAGCCGGTAAGGAATACCCCCAGCCAGCCGAGGAACGGTGAGAAAAACGGGAACATCACGCCTGTACCTGCCAGTACCAGCGCCAACGTGGTGGACATGCCGGAATAGTTGGTGACGAAGGCGAACGCCAGCACCATGCCAATCGACAATATCGGCCACTTCAGACTAATTAGCGTTTCGGCAAAGACGCCAATCCCTTTCTTGATGCCCACGCCGAGGATGAAGATAGAGATAATCGCCGCAATAAAAATAGCGGTGCCGCCAGCCGAGAGAGGGTCGAATTTAAACACCGCATCCATTGGCGTTGGTTGGGCGACAATGGGTGCCGCTTTCAACACTTGTTGATGCAAATGAGGGATCTGGAAATTAATCACCAGTGAATAAAACGCGCCGCCCGGAGCAAATAACGCTTTAAACGGCTTCATGGTCCAGATGGTGACCAGCACCGTTAAGATTAAAAACGGTGACCACGCACGAATGATTTGCCCCAGACTATATTCTGAAGGCACGGGACCGCCAGAAGATGGCTTATTTACCACCATCGCACCTGCGGATTGCCCCATGCTGATTGCCGTTTCGGTATTTTTCGGCCGCCAGACTTTAAGGAATAAAGCGAGTGAGACGATACTCACCAGCGCCGAAGTAATATCCGGCAGTTCCGGACCAATATAGTTAGAGGTAAAGAACTGAGTGACAGCAAAGCTTCCCCCAGCAACCAGCGCCGCTGGCCACGTCTCTTTCACCCCTTTCCAGCCGTCCATCATTGCTACCAGCCAGAACGGCACAAGAACCGACAGGAACGGTAACTGACGTCCCGCCATTGCGCCAATGTGGAACGGATCGATTCCCGTTACCTGACCGGCGACCAGAATCGGCACGCCCAACGCACCAAACGCCACTGGCGCAGTGTTGGCAATCAGACACAGCCCCGCCGCGTATAACGGTTTGAAGCCCAGGCCCACCAGCAGCGCACCGGTAATCGCCACCGGCGCACCAAAGCCAGCCGCTCCTTCCAGTAACGCACCAAAGGAGAAACCAATCAGTAACACCTGCAAACGCTGATCGTCGGTGATGGAGATAACCGAGCTGCGGATAATATCGAACTGACCGCTGGCAACGGTTAATTTATAGAGGAACACCGCCGCGACAATAATCCACGCAATAGGCCATAATCCATAAATAAAGCCATAGCCCGCAGCAGCAAAAGCCATATCAATCGGCATTTTAAAGGCGAATATTGCAATCAGGATAGATAATATAAGGGTTATTGCTCCAGCGACATGTCCTTTCAGACGTAATACCGCGAGTGCAACGAAGAAGAATATTATCGGGATCAGGGCGACCAGAGCGGATAGCCCCAGTCCTCCCATCGGCATATACATTTGGGTCCAGGTAACCATATTGTTCAGTCTCTTATTATCTTTATATGCTTGATATACTTAAGGTTGTAATAAGCAAAAGAGGACTGAACTGTAAAATATAGGCGTTATACTTTACAGCAACAGTACGCCGCTAACGCAATTGCTACCTCTGGCATAACAAGTATATCGGGTAAGGGTTTCTGTTCTGCACACGCAGGCGCAGAGTATCGTTAAGATGTCCATATTGTTGTTATAGGCCCGCTAGTAATGCGCTACGGGTATTTAATATTGTTAAACCCTGATAATCGCTCCGGTTATTTCCGGGATAAATGTACTACCGCAGTTACTATCATAGCCCCGACAATAAAACTTGTCGGGGCTTTTTTTGACGCTATTAATGACTTTCTTTTTCGCGTAAACGCCAGGCGTGTAATAACGGTTCGGTATAGCCGTTTGGCTGTTTCACGCCGAGGAAGATTAAATCGCTGGCAGCTTTAAAAGCACACGAGTTAGCGAAATTCCCCGCCATCGGACGATAAGCCGGATCGTCAGCGTTTTGCTGATCAACCACTTTCGCCATATTCTCCAGCGACGCCTGCACCTGTTCTTTGGTCAGAATACCGTGACGTAACCAGTTGGCGATATGCTGGCTGGAGATACGCAGCGTTGCGCGGTCTTCCATCAGCGCCACATTGTGAATATCCGGAACTTTTGAACAACCAATCCCCTGCTCCACCCAGCGCACCACGTACCCCAGAATCCCCTGCACGTTGTTATCCAGCTCTTGTTGGATCTCTTCCACCGACCAGTTAGCGTTTTCAGCCACCGGAATAGTCAGCAGATCGTCCAGCAGCGGTTCAAATTCAGCATTGAACTCGGTCTGGGCAATGTTGGCTTGCACGCTCTGTACGTTGGTTTGGTGGTAGTGCAGCGCATGGAGCGTAGCAGCGGTTGGTGACGGAACCCAGGCTGTGTTTGCCCCGGCACGCAGTTGGTCGCCCTTCTGGCTGTACATGTCTGCCATCAGGTCCGGCATTGCCCACATGCCTTTACCAATTTGCGCTTTACCGCGCAGCCCACAGAACAGACCGGAAAGCACGTTATTACGCTCGTAGGCTTTGATCCACGGCGTCGATTTCATCTGGTTTTTACGCAGCATCGGGCCAGCTTCCATCACCGAATGCATTTCATCGCCGGTACGGTCGAGGAAACCGGTATTGATGAACGCCACGCGATTGCGCGCCTGAGCGATACAGCTACGCAAGTTCAGCGAGGTCCGACGTTCTTCATCCATAATGCCCATTTTCAGGGTATTCGGTGCCATACCGAGCATTGTCTCAATGCGGGTAAACAGTTTGTTGGCGAACGCCACTTCCTGCGGACCGTGCATTTTCGGTTTCACAATATAGACGCTGCCAGTGCGCGAGTTTTTCTGCACTTTTAAATCATAGAGGGCGATCGCGCCAGTCATGACGCCATCAAGAATGCCTTCCGGGATTTCATTGCCTTCGCTGTCCCAAATCACAGGAATGGTCATCAAATGACCCACGTTGCGGATAAACAGCAGCGAGCGTCCGTGCAGAGAAATTTCAGAGCCATCGGCGGCGGTGTAATGACGATCGTCATTCAGTTTACGCACGATTTGTCGACCGTTTTTCTCCATTTTCTCTTGCAGAGTCCCCTGCATCAGGCCCAGCAGATTGCGGTACAGCAGGATTTTATCTTCCGCATCAACCGCCGCGACCGAATCTTCGCAGTCGAGAATGGTACTGATAGCCGCTTCGACGATAACATCGTTGATGTGCGCCGGATCGTCTTTGCCAATCCGCCCGTTGGCATCAATTTGCAGTTCAATATGCAGGCCGTTATTTTTCAGCAAAATGCAGGTCAGCGCAGCGGCATCGCCACGGTAACCGACAAACTGCGCCGGGGTACGTAACGTGGTTTCTTTACCATTTTTCAACTGGATGCGTAATTGTTTATCGACCACCTTAAACGCCACCACATCCTGATAGCTGCCATTTTCCAGCGGTAGAGATTCATCGAGGAAACGCCGAACCCAGGCGATAACCTGCTCACCGCGTTGCGGATCGTAGCCGCTGACCATCGCCCCTTCCTGCGGGATGATGTCGCTGCCGTATAACGCATCGTACAGTGAGCCCCAGCGAGCGTTCGCCGCGTTCAGCGCGTAGCGGGCGTTCATTGCCGGAACCACCAGCTGTGGCCCCGCCTGACTGGTGATTTCGCTGTCAATGCCCGTGGTTTCCACCGTCACGCGCTCCGGTTGCGGCACCAGGTAGCCCAGTTCACGCAGGAAAGATTTATAGGCCGCTTTATCTTTTACCGGCCCCGGATTGCTGCGATGCCACTCATCAAGCGCCGCCTGAATGCGATCGCGTTCTGCCAGCAACTGACGATTTTCTGGTGCCAGATCGTGAACGATTTCATCAAAATTGCGCCAGAACGCCGCAGCGTCCAGCCCTGTTCCCGGTAAAACTTCTTCATCCACAAAACGTTTAAAATTGGCGTCAATGCGTAAACGGCCCTGGGTTATGGTTTGACTCATTGTTTATCTCCTCGTTTTCGCTTATTTCGCCAACACCGCTGCTGCCGCTTTCGCGACCTGCGCATCCTGTGCTCCGGTTAAACCAGAAACGCCCACGGCACCAATAATTTGCCCATCAACAACAACCGGTACGCCACCTTCCAGCGACGTCAGTAACGGCGCAGTCACGAACGCGGTACGTCCGTTGTTCACCATCTCTTCATAGCCCTTAGTTTCACGACGCCCCAGCGCGGCGGTACGCGCTTTCTCCTGGGAGATGTAAGCCGCAATCGGCGCGCAATCGTCCATGCGACTTAACGCCAGCAGATGACCGCCGTCATCGGCAACAGCAATGGAAACAGACCAGTTATTTTTCTGCGCCTCTTCCTGACCTGCGGCAATAATTGCACTCGCCATTTGCTGGCTAAGAATGACTTTAGTTTTCATTTTTTTATTCCTTTTCAAGGGCTTGTTCTACAATTTCAATCCAGTGACGCACAGAGGTACGACCGGCGCTCGCCAGATGCGTCTGGCAACCAATGTTGGCGGTGACGATCATTTCCGGTTTGCCGCTTTCCAGCGCATTCATTTTGTTATCCCGCAGCTGGCGTGCCAGATCGGGATGCGTTAACGCATATGTTCCCGCTGAACCGCAGCACAGATGGCTGTCGGGAACGTCCGTTAAGGTAAATCCAAGACGAAGCAACACTTTTTCCACTTCGCCGTTCAGCTTTTGCGCATGTTGTAGGGTACACGGGCAGTGGAAGGCCAGTTTTTTATCGCCGCGAACTGCCAGTTTTTCCAGCGGTTCCTCGCGCAGAAGCTCGACTAAATCGACCGCCAGTTCACTGACTTGACGCGCTTTATCGGCATATAACGCATCGTTTTTCAGCATCTGCCCGTACTCTTTGACAAACGCGCCGCAACCGCTGGCGGTTTGCAAAATTGCCTCGGCACCTGCTTCAATCGCGGGCCACCAGGCATCAATATTATTGCGCGCCCGTGCCAGCCCTTTCTCCTGCGCATTAAGATGATAGTCCACCGCGCCACAACAGCCTGCTTCGTTAGCTGACATGACGCTGATCCCCAGACGATCCAGCACTCGCGCAGTTGCCGCGTTGGTGTTGGGCGAAAGCGTAGGCTGGGCGCAGCCTTCCAGCATTAAAACCCGACGCTTATGGCGCAGCGGCGGACGCGGTTTAGCTTTCACCGTTTCAGCAGGCAGTTTTGCTCTGACCTGTTCCGGTAAAAACGGTCGCAGCACCAGCCCTACCAGCGTCAGCGCACGGAAGACCGCCGGACGCGGCACTACCTGGCGCAATCCTTCGCGCAGCATTCGCTCCGGCAGTGGGCGTTTCACTTTCTGCTCGACAATATCACGCCCGATATCCAGCAAATTGTGATAGCGCACACCAGAAGGACAGGTGGTTTCACAATTGCGGCAAGTGAGGCAGCGATCGAGATGCTCCTGTGTTTTAAGCGTGACTTCGTTGCCTTCCAGCACCTGTTTAATCAGATAGATGCGCCCGCGCGGCCCGTCCAGTTCATCGCCCAGAAGCTGATAGGTTGGGCAGGTTGCGGTACAAAATCCGCAGTGAACACAGGCGCGCAGGATGCTGTCGGCTTCCAGCGCGCGCGCGTTCTGCCGCATCTCTTCAGTTAATTGGGTTTGCATAGCCTGCTCCTCAAAGTTCCGCGTACATGCGACCGGGGTTAAACACGCCGCAAGGGTCGAGCTGCTGTTTAAGCTGCTGGTGATAGCGGAATAAAGGAGCCGATAGCGGGGCAAAGCCACCATCTCCGGCACTAAAGCGGGTCGCATGACCGCCAGCGTTGCGGGCGATGCGATGGATTTGATTGTCCTCGGCTGTCGATTTCAGCCAGCGTAACGCTCCGCCCCAGTCGATCAGTTGCTCGCCGGGTAAATCCATCATCGGCGCATCGCTGGGTAATGAAATGCGCCATAAGGTACCTGGTAACGAGAAGAACGGCAGTTGTTGTTCACGCAATTGCTGCCAGAACTGACCCGCAACCTCTTCGCCCCCCAGCAGTTCACGCGCCGCTTTTACCGATCCTTCGCCGCCCTCAAGGCGGATCCACAACGCATTGTCGAAGTAACATAAGCCACTAATGGGTAGCGGCTGGAGTTGCCACTGGGCGATTTCGTTCATGGCTTCTTGCAGGCTGATTTCCCGACGCAGGCTCAGGGAGGCGCGCGGTCGCGGTAACACTTTCATCGAGATTTCAGTGAGCACGCCAAGACAACCGTAGCTTCCGGCCATTAACCGTGAGAGATCGTATCCGGCAACGTTTTTCATCACTTCGCCACCAAAACGCAGATGTTTTCCAGCGCCGGTAATGATGCGCGTGCCGAGGACAAAATCGCGGACCGAACCGCTCCACGGGCGACGCGGCCCCGCCAGCCCGCAGGCGACCATCCCACCCCAGGTGGCTTCTTCACCATAATGCGGCGGCTCGCAGGGAAGCATTTGCCCGGCGCTCTCCAGCGCCGCTTCAATCGCCACCAGCGGCGTTCCGGCACGCGCGGTTATCACCAGCTCGGTCGGGTCGTAATTAACAATGCCGCGATGACAACGCACATCCAGCGTTTGCCCGGTGACAGGGCGACCTAAAAAGGCTTTGCTATTGCTGCCCTGAATCACCAGCGGCGTTTTATCGCTAATTGCCTGATTCACCTGCTCCAGCAGCGCCTGGCTGTAATCACACTCGCGTAGCATCAGAAACGCTCCAGTTCAGGGAAAGGTAAATGACCGTGATGCACATGCATGGCACCAAATTCAGCACAGCGGTGTAGCGTGGGAATGTTTTTCCCAGGGTTCAGCAAACCATCGGGGTCAAACGCCGCCTTGACCGCATGGAAGGTCGTGATTTCATCGCTGTTGAACTGGGCGCACATTTGATTGATTTTTTCTCGCCCGATGCCATGTTCCCCACTGATGCTGCCGCCAACTTCAACGCAGAGTTCGAGGATCTTCCCACCCAGCTCTTCCGCGCGGGCAAATTCACCGGGTTCGTTGGCATCGAAAAGGATTAACGGGTGCATGTTGCCATCTCCGGCATGAAAGACGTTGGCAACACGTAAATCATATTGCTGCGATAAACGGGCAATGCCTTCCAGTACGCCAGGCAGGGCGCGACGCGGGATGGTGCCATCCATGCAGTAGTAATCCGGGGAGATACGTCCTACCGCCGGGAACGCATTTTTGCGACCGGCCCAGAAACGTACGCGCTCTGCTTCGTCCTGTGCCAGACGGACGTCAGTCGCGCCCGCTTTCAACAAGATGTCGTTAACCCGCTCGCAGTCTTCCTGTACGTCAGACTCCACGCCGTCCAGCTCGCATAACAAAATTGCTTCGGCGTCGACGGGATAACCGGCATGAATAAAATCTTCCGCCGCGCGGATCGACAGGTTATCCATCATCTCCAGCCCGCCGGGGATAATGCCATTGGCGATGATGTCACCAACTGCAAGTCCGGCTTTTTCTACCGAGTCAAAGCTGGCTAACAGAACCCGCGCCACGGGCGGCTTCGGCAGCAGTTTTACCGTCACTTCGGTGGTCACGCCGAGCATACCTTCCGATCCGGTGAACAGCGCCAGCAGGTCAAAACCAGGTGAATCCAGCGCGTCCGATCCCAGCGTCAGCGCCTCGCCGTCCAGCGTTTGCACTTCAATTTTCAGCAGGTTATGTACGGTCAGACCATATTTCAGGCAGTGGACGCCGCCGGCATTTTCCGCCACATTGCCGCCAATGGAACAGGCGATTTGTGAGGAAGGGTCCGGTGCGTAGTAGAGATTATGCGGTGCAACGGCCTGGGAGATCGCCAGGTTACGCACGCCTGGCTGCACGCGCGCGCGGCGACCAACGGGGTTAATGTCGAGGATCTCTTTAAAGCGCGCCATCACCAACAACACACCTTTTTCCAGCGGCAGCGCGCCACCAGAAAGCCCGGTGCCTGCACCACGGGTCACCACCGGTACACGCAGGCGATGGCAGACAGCAAGAATCGCTGTCACCTGTTCCATTTGCTTAGGCAGAACAACCAGTAATGGACGCGTGCGATACGCGCTCAACCCGTCACACTCGTAAGGAATGATCTCCTCATCGGTATGCAGGATCTCAAGTCCAGGGACATGCTCACGCAGTGCCATCAGTACCGATGTGCGGTCGACATCGGGTAAAGCGCCATCAAGACGCTCTTCGTACAAGATGCTCATGAGTAGGCTTCGCTTTGTTGTGTTGTGTGGCAGCTGATTTTTGCGCGCTGCTTCTGTGAACAGTTATTAAGCGGGCTTTTCGTTTTCGTCTATCTCTTTAGCTACCGGTCAGACCATTTTTTTTCCAGCTCTGTGACCTTGCCTTGGTTAACTCAATGTTAAATTGATGTAACATAATCACTTACGTGATGTGCGTGTTTTGCGAGTTAAGAACAGAAAAATTGGTCCTACCTGTGCACGAGGTCCGGGAATGAAAGATGAACGTCGCCCTATTTGCGAAGTGGTTGCAGAGAGTATCGAACGGTTAATTATCGACGGCGTACTGAAGGTCGGTCAGCCACTTCCCTCGGAACGTCGACTGTGTGAAAAGCTCGGCTTCTCACGCTCCGCACTGCGTGAAGGGCTGACCGTGCTGCGCGGGCGCGGGATTATTGAGACGGCGCAGGGTCGCGATTCTCGTGTCGCACGGCTTAATCGGGTGCAGGACACCAGCCCGCTGATCCATCTGTTCAGTACGCAGCCGCGAACGCTGTACGATCTGCTCGACGTTCGCGCATTACTGGAGGGCGAATCGGCAAGGCTGGCGGCAACGCTGGGAACGCAGGCTGATTTTGTTGTGATAACCCGCTGTTATGAAAAAATGCTCGCCGCCAGTGAGAACAACAAAGAGATTTCGCTGATCGAACATGCGCAGTTGGATCACGCTTTCCATCTCGCCATTTGTCAGGCTTCTCACAATCAGGTGCTGGTGTTTACGCTGCAATCATTGACCGATCTGATGTTTAATTCAGTGTTTGCCAGCGTAAATAATCTCTACCATCGACCACAGCAAAAAAAGCAGATCGATCGCCAGCATGCGAGGATCTACAACGCGGTGTTGCAGCGGCTGCCGCACGTCGCCCAGCGCGCAGCACGCGATCATGTGCGGACCGTGAAAAAGAATCTCCACGATATCGAGCTGGAAGGCCACCATTTGATTCGCTCGGCGGTGCCGCTGGAGATGAACCTGAGTTAGCTGGTATTAAATCTGCTTTTCATACAATCGGTAACGCTTGTACGGCTCCGCCCCAATGCGTTCCAGCATGTTATTCATGCCTGTATTGGTTTCGAGGATCCATGACATCTCCAGCGCATCGATCTTCCGGCGGGCAAACGGATCGCGTAAGGCTTCAATCAATAACAGCGCAATCACCGGGCCGATGCGGCTGAACTGATACTCGTCGCGCACGCCCATCAGCGGTACTCGCGCAGTTCGCACACCGCTGACTTTCAAACGCCACAGCAATTTTGCCCAGCCGAAGGGAAAGAGCGATCCGTTCAGATCGGCAATCGCCTCGTTGATGTTCGGCAAGCCGACAATAAACGCGCAGGGTGCAGAATCAATCTCAGCGATATAGATCATATCGTCCGGCACCAGATATTTAAGTTGATCGCCCATGGTCGCGAATTCATGTTCGGTAAACGGCACAAATCCCCAGTTGTGCTGCCAGCCAGAGTTGAAAATCTCACGCAGGATCTGCATTTCTTCGGCAAACCGCTGACGATTGATGCAGCGAATGGTCACCTTTTTGCGCACCTGATCCATCAGTTTTTTTAGCGCCGGAGAGAAAGTGAGATCGGTTCGCTGCATCCACCACGCCAGTAAATCAATGCCTTTGTGATAACCCAGTTGTTCAATATGCGCGGCATACCACGGTTTGCCGTGTGGCATCATCGCACAGGGTGGTGTGTCAAAACCTTCAATCAGTAATCCGCTTTCCTGATTGATATTCAGGCTGAAAGGACCGCTGATCTTACTTGCACCTTGTGACTTCAACCACGCTTCCGCTGCGCCAAACAACGCGGCAAAAACCTGCGGATCATCAATGGCGTCAATCATGCCGAAATGACCGGTATCTTCACCGTAACGCTCACGGTGCAAGGTATCTATTTGCGCGGTAATACGCCCAACTATCTGCCCCGCTTTTTTTGCCACCCACGCCTGCCAGATGATATGGTCCGTCCCCGGATTTTTCGCAGACAAATGCTCGTTGCGTTCTATGAATAAAGGGGGTATCCAGTTTGGATCGTCGGGATAAAGTGATGACGGAAAAGCGATAAATGCCTTAAGGTCATTTTTATTAATTACTTTTTCAATTTTAATCATCAGCAGATCGCATTCCATATCTCTGTGGATAACAAATAATTAACGGTGAAAAACAGGTTGCAACAGCAACGAACGACACCTTAATAATCAACCCAATGAATACAAACAAAGAATAAATAGTATTTATTAATGATTATGATAAGGTTAGAGACTACACAGAAGCGCCTCAATGCCTTTTGTCGATTTAAGGCGACCGGACAAGGCTTCTTCTTAATATATTCATAAATTAAATATCATTCACAATAAAAACAAAAAACTTAAACTCATTATTTAAATCAATGTTCATTTTCACACCGATGAAAATACTATCTCATTTATCTTTTATGCCTATATAATCCACCGCATTATTGTCATTTTATTTTTGATATCCAATTTTTTCGTGGTGTATATGTCTAATAAAATCTTTACGCATTCCCTACCTATGCGCTATGCCGATTTTCCAACGCTGGTTGATGCTTTGGACTACGCCGCTCTGAGTAGCGCCGGAATGAATTTTTATGACAGACGTTGCCAACTTGAAGATCAACTGGAATATCAGACGTTAAAAACGCGTGCCGAAGCTGGTGCGAAGCGGTTGTTATCGCTGAACCTGAAAAAAGGCGAACGCGTGGCGCTGATTGCCGAAACGAGTAGCGGGTTTGTAGAGGCTTTTTTTGCCTGTCAGTATGCTGGCTTAGTCGCCGTCCCGTTGGCGATTCCAATGGGCGTCGGTCAGCGGGATTCCTGGAGCGCCAAACTCCAGGGTTTACTGGCAAGTTGCCAGCCCGCAGCCATTATCACTGGTGATGAGTGGTTGCCACTGGTCAATGCCGCGACGCATAACAACCCCGAATTACATGTTTTAAGCCACGCCTGGTTTAAGGCATTACCGGAAGCCGATGTTGCGCTCCAGCGTCCAGTTCCGAACGATATCGCCTACCTCCAGTACACCTCCGGCAGCACCCGTTTTCCCCGTGGCGTCATTATCACCCATCGCGAAGTGATGGCTAATCTACGTGCTATAAGCCACGATGGCATTAAATTACGCCCTGGCGACCGCTGCGTCTCCTGGCTGCCTTTCTACCATGATATGGGACTGGTCGGCTTTCTCCTGACCCCCGTCGCCACGCAACTTTCAGTAGATTATTTGCGCACTCAGGATTTTGCCATGCGTCCTTTGCAATGGCTTAAATTGATCAGTAAAAATCGCGGCACCGTTTCCGTTGCGCCGCCGTTTGGCTATGAATTGTGCCAACGCCGCGTGAATGAAAAAGATCTCGCTGAACTGGATCTTTCCTGCTGGCGCGTCGCTGGTATTGGTGCTGAGCCGATCTCCGCAGAACAACTCCATCAATTCGCTGAATGTTTCCGTCAGGTTAACTTTGACGATAAAACGTTCATGCCGTGCTACGGACTGGCAGAAAATGCGCTGGCTGTCAGCTTCTCTGATGAAGGCTCTGGGGTTGTGGTTAACGAAGTGGATCGCGACATCCTCGAATATCAGGGTAAAGCCGTCGCGCCGGGTGCAGAGACACGCGCCGTATCGACTTTCGTCAACTGCGGCAAAGCGTTGCCGGAACATGGTATTGAAATCCGCAATGAAGCAGGTATGCCGGTCGCGGAACGTGTGGTAGGCCATATTTGCATCTCCGGCCCCAGTCTGATGAGCGGTTACTTTGGCGACCAGGCTTCGCAAGACGAGATTGCCGCGACGGGCTGGTTAGACACCGGCGACCTCGGTTATCTGCTGGACGGTTATCTGTATGTCACCGGACGCATTAAAGATCTGATTATTATTCGTGGCCGTAATATCTGGCCGCAGGATATTGAATATATAGCGGAACAGGAACCGGAAATTCATTCTGGCGATGCGATTGCTTTTGTTACCGCCCAGGAAAAAATCATTTTGCAGATCCAGTGTCGGATCAGCGATGAAGAACGTCGCGGACAGCTTATCCACGCGCTGGCAGCACGGATCCAAAGCGAATTTGGCGTAACAGCGGCTATCGATCTGTTGCCGCCCCACAGCATTCCCCGAACGTCCTCCGGCAAGCCTGCCCGTGCGGAAGCGAAAAAACGTTATCAGAAGGCTTATGCTGCAAGCCTTCATGTGCAGGAATCCCTGGCATGAATCAAACTGTCGCGGTGACGGGCGCTACCGGGTTTATCGGTAAATATATTATCGATAACCTGCTCGCCCGCGGCTTTCACGTTCGCGCATTGACGCGTACTGCCCGCGCTCACGTCAATGATAATCTTACTTGGGTGCGCGGTTCGCTGGAAGATACACATTCGCTTAGCGAACTGGTTGCCGGAGCCAGCGCGGTGGTCCATTGCGCCGGGCAAGTGCGCGGACACAAAGAAGAGATTTTTACCCACTGTAACGTTGACGGCAGCCTGCGCCTGATGCAAGCAGCAAAAGAGAGCGGCTTTTGCCAACGTTTTCTGTTTATCTCTTCGCTGGCGGCGCGCCATCCCGAGCTCTCCTGGTACGCAAATTCCAAACACGTCGCCGAACAACGTCTGACTGCAATGGCTGACGAAATTACGCTGGGCGTTTTTCGCCCGACAGCCGTGTATGGTCCCGGCGATAAAGAGTTAAAACCGCTGTTTGACTGGATGCTGCGCGGCCTGCTGCCACGACTTGGTGCGCCAGATACACAGCTCTCTTTCCTGCACGTCACCGATTTCGCGCAAGCAGTGGGTCAGTGGTTAAGCGCCGAAACTGTACAGACGCAAACCTATGAATTATGCGATGGCGTCCCCGGCGGCTATGACTGGCAACACGTACGACAGCTTGCCGCCGACGCCCGTTGTGGTTCCGTGCGAATGGTTGGTATTCCTCTGCCGGTACTCACCTGCCTTGCGGATATCAGTACCGCGTTGAGTCGCCTGGCAGGTAAAGAACCTATGCTGACCCGCTCGAAAATTCGTGAATTAACCCACGCCGACTGGTCGGCAAGTAATAACCGTATTTCTGAAGATATTAATTGGTTTCCCGGGATTAGCCTGGAACAAGCATTACGCAACGGGCTATTTTGATTGTCTTGTTTAAAGGTGTGTTAACGTTTCTATGGTAAATCGTGAAATAGTAATGGATTACATCCTTTCCTGTTTACAGGATTTGGTCGAAAACGGTGTGGAAATTAAGCCCGACAGCGATCTCGTCAACGATCTTGGCCTGGAGTCGATCAAAGTGATGGATCTCTTAATGATGCTGGAAGACAGATTCGATATTTCCATTCCTATTAATATTCTGCTGGATGTCAAAACCCCTGCGCAATTAATGGAAACTCTACTTCCATGGCTGGAGAATAAATAATGGGGCTATACGATAAATATGCGCGCCTTGCTGGCGAGCGACTGCAATTTAGTGACAACGGGTTAACACCGTTTGGCACCTGTATTGATGAAGTGTATTCCGCCACCGAAGGCCGGATCGGCAATAAAAAAGTGATTCTGGCCGGGACCAATAATTATCTCGGTTTAACCTTTAATCATGATGCCATCAGCGAAGGTCAGGCCGCGTTAGCGGCCCAAGGTACCGGCACCACCGGTTCTCGTATGGCAAACGGCAGTTATGCGCCGCACCTGGCGTTAGAGAAAGAGATTGCCGAGTTTTTCAATCGCCCTACCGCTATCGTTTTTTCAACCGGTTATACCGCTAATTTAGGCGTCATCAGCGCACTTGCCGACCATAACGCCGTGGTGTTACTGGATGCCGACAGCCACGCCAGTATTTATGACGCCTGTTCTCTCGGTGGCGCGGAAATTATTCGTTTCCGCCATAACGATGCTAAAGATCTGGAACGGCGCATGGTTCGCCTCGGTGAACGGGCGAAAGAGGCGATTATCATCGTTGAGGGCATCTACAGCATGCTCGGTGACGTTGCGCCGCTGGCGGAAATTGTTGATATCAAACGTCGTCTCGGTGGTTATTTGATTGTCGATGAAGCGCATTCGTTTGGCGTGTTAGGCGCAACGGGGCGCGGACTGGCTGAAGCTGTCGGCGTTGAAGATGATGTGGATATTATCGTTGGTACTTTCAGTAAAAGTCTGGCCTCGATTGGCGGTTTTGCTGTCGGTTCGGAAGCGATGGAAGTGCTGCGCTACGGCAGCCGCCCGTATATTTTTACCGCCTCTCCTTCTCCGTCCTGCATTGCGACCGTGCGCTCATCGTTAAGAACCATTGCCACACAACCAGAGCTGCGGCAAAAGCTGATGGATAACGCCAACCATCTGTATGACGGTCTGCAAAAACTGGGTTATGAGTTAAGTTCACATATTAGCCCGGTAGTGCCAGTAATAATCGGTTCGAAAGAGGAAGGTTTACGCATCTGGCGCGAGCTTATCTCGCTGGGCGTGTATGTGAATCTTATCCTGCCGCCTGCCGCGCCTGCAGGCATCACGCTGCTGCGCTGTAGCGTAAATGCTGCCCACAGTCGTGAGCAAATCGATGCCATCATTCAGGCATTTGCTACTCTGAAGCAGTAATGTGAGCCCGCCGTGGTGTTTGCGCCACGGCGGGTTTAATGTTGTCTGTCATACCAATACACCAGGCTCAACGCCACCAACACAAACGCTACCGGTAAACCGAGCGCGGTAACAGGTGCGCTTAACGCAAATAGCAATCCCAAATTGACCATGATTTGATAGCTGATCCAGGTGAGTAAGCCAACGATGACGCCTACAGCGAGACGGCTACCCATCCCTGGCGAGCGCGGGGCGCTAAAGGTAAACGGCACAGCCAGCAAAATCATCGCCAGGGTCAGGATCGGTTGCCCCAGTTTTTCCCACAGTGCAAGGCGGTATTCGCTGCTGGGTTGCCCGGTTTCCTGCAAATAATGGATGTAATGATTAAGCTGACGGACAGAAAAAGTATTCCCCGGCATCGATAACTCATCAAGATCCATACTGGTGAAGGCCGATTGCCAGGCAAGATTATCTGATGTTTCCAGCGTTTCTTTACCGTTAAGCCATTTTTTATGATTCACACCATGCAGGATCCACGTTTTGTCGTCTTTAATGGTGGCACTGCGTGCATAAATGTAGGATTCGAGCGAAAGATCGTCACGATAATGAAAAATCTCCACGCCCACAGGCTGGCCCTGTTCATTCAGCGATTTCACCGTCACAAATTCATTGCCGCGCCTGGCCCACAGCATATTGCCGGTAATGTCATCGTCCTCCCCCAACGCGGTGGCGGTCGATTTGATTTGCAGCGCCTGTTGCTGCAATGGCGACGCCACCCACTCATCTATCGCGCCTAACGAAACAGTCCACAATATCCCGGCAACCAGCGCCACCAGTGCAATACGGAAGATAGAAAACCCCGTGCTGCGAATGGCGGTAAGCTCACTGTTTTTCGATAACTGCCCCAGGCCAACAATCCCTCCCAATAAGGCGATAAACGGCGAAAGTTCGACCAGTGTGCGCGGTAAGGTCATTAGCACCACCAGCACCGCCTGAGTCCAGCGATAACCGCCCGGGCTGACATCATCCAGTTCGTTAATCAGGTTGAAGGTGGTAAAAAGCGGCAGCAATAGCCCTGCGGCGGCGGCAAAACCGAGAAAGAGATGACGGATTAAATAGCGACTGAAAACATTCATCGGGAAAATTTCTGCAGCAAAGAGAAGTCGCGTGCGACCAGCATCAGCAGGCCCATTAGCATGAGTCCGGGCACTAACCACAAACCAGGAATGAGAGGAATCGCGCCGTTAGCCACCAGCGTACGGCAGACGTCGCCGCCATAAAAAATGGCAATAAACAGCAACGTCAGTGGCAATAACGTTGAAAATCGCCCTTGCCGCGGTTTTACCCGACTTAATGAAATGGCCAGCAGCGCCATCAACAATGCGGTCAGGCCACGGCTTTGTCGCCATTGCAGTTCGGCATGATCGGCAGGAAAGGCGGAGCGCGCCAGCTCCGTGACCGATTTTGCTTTGCGTTTGACGTTAGGGCTTTGATCCAGCGGATTCAGATGTAATTGCAGATTACGGTAGATCTGTTCGTTGTCGTCACGCCCCTGATGATCGAGAAGATAGGCAGTGCCGTTGTGCAACATAACGGTCGGTTTCTCGGGTGATGGGTCAACCACATCAACCGAACGGGCGCGGAAAATGCGGGTTCGATTGGCAGTAGAAGTATAAATCAGCGCGTCAGTCAGGCGATTATTATCCTGATCAACCGTCTGCGAAAGGATCATTCGTCCGTTATCGTTAGTGTTAAATTTCTTTGCCCGCAACTGGCGAACATCCAGCTCCGACTGCGACTGCTGCTCCAGTTGATAAATCTGCGTATAAGCCCACGGACGACCATACATCGACAGAAGGGTGACAAAAATACTTAGCGGTATCGCCAGATAAAGAACGGCTTTGTACAAGCGTCCCGGACTGCCCCCCGCCGCAGAGATAGCGGTAATTTCCGAGTCGGTATACATCTGCCCTAGCGTCACGCCAACTGACACATACAGACCAACAGGTAACAACATCTCCAGTGCAATCAGCACTTTGTAGAAAACGATATCCAGCACAACATCAAGAGCTAATGTCCCATTTGCCGCTTCGGTCAGATAACGCTGTGCGGAGTAGCTGGCGAAAATAAAGATCAGAAAACCGACGATAATCAGCACCAGACGGCGCGTACCACGCATGATGTAGTGTTCAACCAGCTTCATCTCACTAACGCCCTCAATCCTTTGAATTTTTTATTCATTGATCAGTTTCTGCGCCAGCGCAATGACATGATCTACCTCTTCCGGCGTCAGGCTGCCGTCCTTTGCCCACTGAATTTGCCCGGCTTTATTCAGCACCAGAATGGTTGAACTCTGCTCCGGCAAGCGCCAGGCAACGCGTCCCTGTCCATTGCCGTCAATAATGAATTGCGCCCACGGATAGCGGCGTTTATTTTTTTCGATTTTGCCAACAACAAAATAGCCAGTACCAAAGATGGCATCATCGGTGTTCACAATGGTGGTGGGCTGAAAACGATCCTGCGGAAAGTTTGCCGCTTCAACCGCTTTAATTAACAGTGAGTTCTTTTTCTTCGCCGACTTACGCCCGGCGATATACTGAATAATGCGGACTTTTCCTGCTAATTGTGTGCTGTTCCACTTTTGGTAGTGAATTTCGTCGTCGCTATTCAGAAGCAGCTCGCCGCCTTCCTGGATATAAACAGGGGTAACCGTTTTGCCAGTGACGAAATTGTGTGCCTGCACACCCGGGGCTAAGAGCATGATAATCAACGCAATAATCAAACGAGATGACATCATTGCTCCGGCTATAGCGGAAAACGCGAAATCAGCAGCTCTAAGCGCTGACGAATATCGCTATCCAGCGCCAACGGTGCATCATACGACTGGCGGTTTTCCATATCATCCGCCACCATGTCGTCGTGTTTATCTCCCATCAGGCCATTAATGGCGGCGAGGAAACGGGAAATCTGTAACGCCTCTTTATTTTCAGGATCAAGCGATCTTAAGGTGTCGTAATAAGAAACCTGTTGGCTGATGATTTTTCGCACATCATGAAATTCCCTGCCGGTTAGTCGCGGTTTGGCAATAATCTCTTTCAGGGTATGCATTTGCTTTTGCCGATAGGCAATAAAACTGCTTACGCTTTCTAACTGGCTATGGCGTAATGAATAGTTCACCAACGACCAGACCGGAGAGCTTAAATAAATCCGTAACAGGTTGCCGTAATACGACACAATATTTTTCTTACCGTTACGAAAGCCGTCCTGAAAACGCCCCAGAAAAACGGTCGTTTTGCCGAATAAAAATCCGGCCTGATGCTTCTTTAAATACAGCCGTTGCGCAAAACGCAGGTGCTTGTAGCGCGCTCGCATGTATTTAAATTGTTTGCGCTCATCAGCAGTCAGCTCATCGCCTTTGGCTTGTTTGCGAACTAAACGCAGTAACTCCTGACGATTAACGCCATTGAGCCAGAATTGCAGGCATAACGCGTAATTATCATGAATGATTTCGGTGGTACAACTTAGTGCAATAGTCGGCGGCAAACTAACCTGTGCATCAACGACATCATCTTCTTCAATCGCAACAAATAGACGCTCGCTCGCCTCAAGCGGGAAATATTTTCTCATCATCAGGATTTCTCTCCGGCTGCGTTATAAAGCAAGGAATGGCGCTGAAAAAATGCCTTTAAGGTTGGAATTAACGAGAGCGCCACGTCCAGACATTGCCCACCGAAGTAAGCAAACGCTGCTCCCAGCACACCAAACAGATGACAGAACATGAACAGCAATACGATGTAGCCGATTGAGGCGATGGTTTGCGCCACGAGAAAAGCGCGCTGTTTTCCCGCCATCAATAGCAATGACTCCTGAGGGAAGCCCAGCATCGAAATCACAATTGCGCCCAGCATCACCTGAATCAGGTCATACGCTTCGAGATACTTAACGCCAAACACCAGCGAAATGAGCGGCTTGCCGACGATCAACACCGCGAGCGCCACCAGAATACCGATTCCGCCCGCCAGTAAACCGGACTTCACACCTAACAACCACGGTCTGGTGGTGCGCGGATCTAAACGCATCACCTCTGGGTAAAAACTTTTACCCAGCAAACCCGCTGGCGTTCCGGCGGCGTCGAAGAATGTCATGGCGATTTTAAATAACCCGGCGGCAGCGGGTCCTAACACGATCCCCACCAGCACTGTGCTGCACGAGTTACGCGCCGACCAGATGGAGTGGGCAATGTTGGTTGACCAGACAAAACTCCACGCGCCTTTGATGTGTCGGGCAGACTCAAACAGATTCAATTTGAAGGCATTATGGATATTTCTGCGGCGTAATTCGCGCGCTGCAAACCACCAGTACATGGTGCCGCCAACCAGATTCGACACGTACCAGGCAATAACAAAACCCGCAAAACCAAAGTCAAAATACCAGGCTACGACGCTCCCCGCTGCGCGCAGAAAAGGTTTCGTCGCCTGCTGTACAGCAATTAAATCGAAGCGATCTACCGCACGCAGAATGCCGGTCGGCGTGGAGGAAGCCATTGAAGGAATGAGCGTGCAATACAGCGCCGCCAGCCAAAAGCTTTGGTCATCCAGACCTAATGAATGGGAAAGGAATGGCAGTAAGGCAATGCCGCCGACAATCGCCACCGCGCCGCTGACGATATCCAGCGAGAAGGAAAATGAGACGACATTGCGAAATTGCTGCGGATTATTGTTGGTCAAGGCTGGCGTTCCGTACTGAACCACCAGCTGCCATGTCTGAAACTTAATAAAATCGCTGATCGACTTGGCGTACGATTGCACAATCACCAGTACGCCAAACATGGCGGGCGTCATCCCTTTACCGGCACACGAGAGCGCCAACAGCCCCAGCAAGGCGCTCACGACATTACTGGAGCCTAACCAGGCGCTATTGCGAATAATGGTGCGAAACGCGCCATCTGCAAACCAATGTTTGATGTTAAAACCCGCCAATTCAGCCTGACCTTATCGTTGATAGTAAAAAGTATCCCGCCAGCCTTAAGTTAAACTTCGGCGGTCAGAAACGATGGCAACCAGAGAAACCGCCTTCTGTGCCTGTTCCAGCACTTCGCTGTAGGGCGCTCTGGAATCAATCTCAAGAATTTTTGTGCCGTTATAGCCAATCGTCGACATGACGCCGATTTTGTCCTGCAGCTCGGCATAGTCATGGTCAGGCTTGCGGGAGATGGCAGTCTCAATATCAATGCCCAGGCGAATAATTAATTCCGGGCGATATTGCGCCATTTGTTGGTATAAACGCCGTTCGCGCTGCGCCAGAAACATGCTGATTTTCCCGGTCGCACGTTCGACGCCAATCCCCGGTCCGTCATAATAAAAGCCCGAAATTTCAGCCTGCGGGAAGCGATCGCTGACCACCAGAACGCCACTTTGCGCCAGTCGCTGAACCTTGCGCAGATTCGCCATTCTTCGCAGCGAGAAGCAGTACATAATCACCGCCGCCCATAGCGCCGGAGATTTGGTTTTCATGCTTTGGGTTTTCGAGGATTTGGCCGCCAGTCGCCGTTCCAGCCAGACGCCAACCAACGGCAATCGTTTGATTTTGTCGCCGTCTTCGCCGGAGAGCAGCCCCAAATAGCGGCGCTCGGTTTGCCAGTGTTGTTGCAGCGATTTCACCAGGTCGGTGGTCAGCGTGGATTTACCGGTGCCATCACACCCGACCACCGCAATCAGCCCCGGAATGTAGTTGGGCTGCGGTGCGGTTGTACTATTAACAGTTTGTGTTTGTAGTGCATCCATTCGTTAAATCATCCCCTATCCATTTTGGTGATCAGGAAAGCGCGGCGTGAATTGCGCGTAGTGACGCTTGCATAATTTCATCGGCTGGTTGCCGACCATCCAGTTCAAGGATCTTTGCGCCATTGAATGTCAGTTGCGGCGTAACGGCGATTTTTTCCTGTAACGCTGCCAGTTGGTGGTCAGGTTTACGCGCAAACGCGGTTTGTTCATCAATGCCAAGACGAATCAACAATACGGGCAAATAAGACGCCATCCATTGGTACAGCTTCAGCTCGCGCTGCCTTAACATTTTTATCCAACCGTTACCGCCCGTGGTTTTTGCCAATTGCGGGCCATCAAAGCGAAACCCCGGCACTTCAACCTGCGGGTAGCGGTCGGTGATGAGCAGAAAGCCTTGCTGGCTTTTACACAACATTTTGCGAAACTTGTACGCCCGCCAGCAGGAAAGCAGATAGATAACCAGCGCAGTAATATTGCCAGGCGGTGTTGAGGGCTTTTCGTGCACATGTGCCGCTTTACTTCGCAGATAACGCCCAAAAGGTGCGCCAATAACAGGGAGCTGTGAAATCCATTCGCCAATTCGCCCGGACGATTGCCCGAGATAAATGCGTTCTGTTGGCATTCTTGCTGCCAGTTCATTTACCAGGCTTGCCGTGAGGGTCGATTTACCTGAACCATCACATCCTACAATGGCAATAACACGCACTGGCGTGGAATTAATTATTGACATATTACGTTGATTCACGAAAAACCCGGCAGTAAATAATGTATTGAATATTACGTGGTCCGTGCTCAGAATATCCGTTCAACCTTATTGTGACAATGGTTAATTGTGACATTGACCTGAATTACGCTTTCATAAAAACATATTAACCAAATAAATATTTTGGATGGATATTTAAATTTAAGGATATATTCATGCAGTCAATAACACCTCCATTAATTGCCGTTATTGGTAGCGATGGTTCAGGCAAGTCAACGGTGTGTGAACATCTCATTACCGTTGTCGAAAAATATGGTGCTGCCGAAAGAGTTCATTTAGGAAAACAGGCCGGAAATGTCGGTCGTGCAGTGACAAAATTACCGTTGATGGGAAAATCCTTACATAAAACAATTGAACGAAATCAGGTGAAAACAGCAAAAAAATTGCCTGGACCAGTTCCGGCGCTGGTAATTACAGCGTTTGTCGCCCGTCGCTTACTGCGCTTTCGTCATATGCTTGCCTGTCGTCGTCGCGGGTTAATTGTTCTAACCGACCGTTATCCTCAGGACCAAATTCCTGGCGCTTACGATGGTACGGTGTTCCCACCTAACGTTGAAGGTGGTCGTTTTGTCTCATGGCTGGCAAGCCAGGAACGTAAAGCGTTTCACTGGATGGCGAGCCATAAGCCTGATCTGGTCATCAAACTCAATGTTGACCTTGAAGTTGCCTGTGCACGTAAACCCGACCATAAACGGGAATCGCTGGCGAGGAAGATTGCCATAACGCCACAGTTAACCTTTGGTGGTGCACAACTGGTTGATATCGATGCCAATCGGCCACTGGAACAGGTGTTGGTTGATGCAGAAAAAGCGATTACGGATTTTATGACCGCGCGTGGTTATCACTAGTCAAAAATGGAAATGCCCGATCGCCAGGACCGGGCATTTTCAGGAAGGTTAAATCAACTGCAATGCTATCCAGTACAGCCCACCAGAAAGAAAAATTGCCGCCGGTAAAGTAAACACCCACGCCATCAGGATGCTGGTTACCGTTTTACGCTGTAACCCACCGCCGTCCACCACCATCGTCCCTGCTACCGCAGACGAGAGGACGTGTGTTGTGGAGACAGGCATCCCAATATAACTGGCAAGGCCGATAGACACTGCCGCCGTCATTTGTGCCGCCATGCCTTGCGCATACGTCATGCCGCGCTTACCAATCTTCTCACCGATGGTCATCGCTACACGACGCCAGCCAATCATGGTGCCAATGCCGAGCGCCAGTGCTACCGCCATGATGATCCACACCGGAGCGTACTCAATGGTGCTTAACATATCGCTGCGCAGTTTTTTCAGCAGGTTCTGGTCTTCTTTACTGACGCCTGGCAGTTTCGCCAGCTTCGCGGAGGTATCAGAGATGCACAGCATAATGCGGCGCAGCTGGCTGCGCTGACTCACGCTTAACGGCTCGTAACTTTCCATATTGCCTGGCAGCATCGTTTTAACGCGCGCAATCGCATCAAAGGTATTTGCCGGATGACAGTGAAACTCTGTTACTTGCGTGCCATCAGTCGATGCTGCAGGCAATGGAGGTTCCATCGCAATCAACTTCTGCGGCAGTTCAGGATGCTGTTGCAGGTAGTGTTCGAAGTTGGTGACGGCATCGCGGGTACGGGTAATTTCATAGCCGGACGCGTTCATATTGACGACGAAGCCAGCAGGGGCAATCCCCACCAGTACCAGCATCACCAGGCCGATCCCTTTTTGTCCGTCGTTCGCGCCGTGCGAAAACGCCACGCCCGCAGCGGAAACAATCAGCGCAATACGCGTCCAGAATGGCGGTTTACGTTTGCCTTTTTTCTTTTTGCGATCTTCCGGAATGCGGTGAATACGGTCACGCTTTTTCGTCCCGCTCCAGTAGCGTCGCAGCAGGAATATCAGGCCTCCCGCAATGACCAGGCCGACGATAGGGGAAACAATCAGCGAGGAGAAAATTTTGGTCACTTCACGCAGGTTTAACGCATCCATCACCGATGAGCCGGTTAACAGCGCGTTGGTTAAACCGATGCCGATAATCGCACCAATCAAGGTGTGCGAACTGGAGGCCGGTAAACCGAAGAACCACGTTCCCAGGTTCCAGATAATCGCCGCCAGCAGCATGGAAAAGACCATCGCCAGGCCGTGGGTTGACCCCATATTCAGCAACAAATCGGTTGGCAACATATGGACAATGGCATAGGCAACGCTAAGTCCGCCCAATAACACGCCAAAAAAGTTAAAAAATGCCGCCATCACCACAGCAAGTTGTGGTTGCATGGCACGAGTATAAATAACGGTTGCCACCGCATTCGCCGTGTCATGAAAACCATTGATTGCTTCGTAGAACAACACAAATGCCAGAGCAAGCAATAACAAAAGCCCTGTGTATATATCAAGGCCAACAAATAAATTTAGCATATATTAGATTACGCCATTTTGAATTTACGAACGGACGCATTATCAGTGACTTTAACGGCATGGGCAAAGTGAAATATCATTTTTTAACGATAAAAAGAGTGTTATTTCTTGTGTATCAGACAATAAGCATTCATTCAAAACCTTTAGAAATAATCAAAACACAGGTATTCCACTGGTTAATATATTCACATATGAAATGAATAAATATTGGAATATATAAATATTGAATATTTTGATTAATCCCCGTACTGATTATTCTTCATAATCAGTACGGGGTTGCTACAACATGTATTACTTTTTCACCACAATTAACGGTTCAATATCACTCTCTTTTTTGATGACCAGTGATTCATCACCGCGCAAACACGTCCCACCGTAGTTGCCGCCAACGGTGAAGGTACATACCTGAATGTATTTACCGTCCGCTTTCGGCAAACACCACAGTTGCTGATAGATGTTTTTCTGCTCGGCAAATTTACCGCTGGTTTTGTCCAGCACCTCTTCATGATGGCTGACCAGGTCGATATTGCTACCACAGCGACCGGCAATCGGTTTCACTGCGTAACCTGTTTTCACCAATTCATCATTAACAGTGAAATCGGTATCCAGCAGGTAACGATGGTGCGGGAACAGCGACCAGAGGATCGGCAGAATCGCTTTGTTGCCGGGGATCACCGTCCACAGCGGCTCAAAGACCAGCACTTCCGGGCGCAGCAATACGTCGATAAGACGCACTTCGTTTTGCGGATGACCGGTACGGATTGGCACCGCAGCAAACTCACGGTCGCTAACTTCACGAATCTGATCAAACGCGGTTTCCCACGCCCAGGTTTTCCACACGCAGTTAACCAGCCGTCCTTCCCCATCAATCAGTTGCCCGGCAGCATCCCAGCCCAGTTCATCCAGCCCGCGCAAGATACGCGTTTCAAAGCCCGCCTGGTGCAGCGCCTGCTCCATAAACTGCGCGTGATAGTTTTCCTCGATATCTTTGTCCTGCATGATATGGACAAACGGACGTGCACGACTGTGTTTCCAGGCACCAGCCAGTTCGTTAATCAGCCCTTCCGCCGGATTGAAGCCGTTGCCTTTATAGCCCTGCTCCGCCCAACGTTCGAGGATCAAGCCCGCTTCGGTATGACAGGAGGCGGAGTCGGCGTTGTACTCGTAAACCTTCAGGCCACGCTCATCCATGCAGAAATCCATACGACCAGTGATCATATGGTGACGGCGACGCTGCCAGGAGAGACGCAAACGTGGCCAGAGGATTTTCGGGATGTCGAACAGCGCCAGCAGGTTGTCATCTTTCAGCACCTTGTCGGTTGCGTGAAGATACATCAGGTGCAGCTCGTTGGTGGCTTTAATTAGCTCCTGCTCGGCACTCTCGGTAATGGTGTAGTAATGATAAGGATCCTGATTGATCACCTGACCGTTGGCCTGCACATAGGCGTTTTGCAGCGGATCTTTTTCATCCAGCCATTTACCGTCAAACTGGCCTTTGTTTTCCAGGCGCGCTCCGCTGATTTTCAGCAGCTCGCCTGCAATTTCCGGCTGCGGTAAGCTGTATTCAGTATCTTCCGTCTGGATCATCCAGCCCAGAATGGTGGTGTCATCAAAAGTGTCTTTCAGGGTATAGCAGCCGTTTTCGACCACCATCTCCAGCTCACGCGTCCACTGTTGCCCTTGCGGCAACGGGGAATGAATCACGTTCTGTTCCGCAATACGGACTTTGTTGCCATGCAATTGGGTAATGATGGCGACATGGCCAGTGTCTTTAAATTCACCGCCTTTATCCCAGATAAGAAGCGCACCCGCGACCGGCGCACGCGGCGAGCCGTTAGGAAATGCCTGCAATGGCAGGATGTTGTCATTAACCACTTCTCGCAGGAAGCGCAGCGAGAAAATCTCCCACGCCATACCCACGTCAGTAAAGACCACACCGTAATTCAGAAAGAGAAAACGGCGAGCAAATTCAACGCATTGCCACTTGTGGCCCATATATTCGTCGTCGATATAGCTACGGAATACGGCGTCATCTTCGTATTCCTGCGGATCGAGAGAACTGTAATCTGAAGAGTAGATTGCTACCCCACCTGGGGCGTAGCCCAATAATGTCCCGAACGGGGCATCCTGGCTGGTCGTTCCTTTGCTCATCACTTTACCTTTAACAATACAACCTAAGCAGTTGGCGTAATTGTTGTGCTCTGATTACCTGCTCAGCGACATTAACCGGACAGAGGTCAGACTAATCATACACCTCATCGCAGCGGCTGGCGCAAAGGGTTAAAAAATTCACATTCTGTACAGCAAGTGACCTGCTACACTGCTTCAACACTACCACTCAGAAGGCAACTCACTATGACAGACAATACTTATCAGCCCGCGAAAGTCTGGACGTGGGATAAATCCGCTGGCGGCGCGTTCGCCAATATCAATCGCCCGGTTTCTGGTCCGACGCATGAAAAAACGCTGCCCGTTGGCAAACACCCATTGCAACTTTATTCGCTGGGAACGCCGAACGGTCAGAAAGTAACGATTATGCTTGAGGAGCTGCTGGCGCTGGGCGTTACTGGTGCAGAGTACGACGCCTGGCTGATTCGTATTGGCGATGGCGATCAATTCTCCAGCGGCTTTGTCGAAGTGAACCCAAACTCGAAGATCCCGGCGCTGCGCGATCATACGCATAATCCGCCGATCCGCGTGTTTGAATCTGGTTCGATCCTGCTTTATCTGGCGGAGAAATTTGGCTACTTCCTGCCGCAGGATTTGGCAAAGCATACTGAAACGATGAACTGGCTGTTCTGGTTACAGGGCGCGGCACCGTTCCTCGGCGGTGGTTTTGGTCACTTTTACCATTACGCGCCGATGAAAATTGAGTACGCCATCAACCGCTTTACCATGGAAGCCAAACGTCTGCTCGACGTGCTGGATAAGCAACTGGCGCAGCATAAGTTTATTGCGGGCGATGAGTACACCATTGCGGATATGGCGATTTGGCCGTGGTTTGGCAATGTGGTGTTAGGCGGCGTGTATGATGCCGCAGAGTTTCTTGATGCGGGCAGTTATAAGCATGTACAACGCTGGGCGAAAGAAGTAGGCGAACGTCCGGCGGTGAAACGTGGGCGTATTGTTAACCGCACCAACGGACCGCTGAATGAGCAGTTGCATGAGCGCCATGACGCCAGTGATTTCGAGACGAATACGGAAGATAAGCGTCAGGGGTAAGGGTTGGTGTTCGTCGCAGCAAGCCATCCAGGCCGGATAAGGCGTTCACGCCGCATCCGGCAATCGTGCACAATGCCTGATGCGACGCTGCCGCGTCTTATCAGGCCTACGAAAGCTAATCATCACGCGCTGGTAATGTCGTAATCCATTTGGCGCAGTGCGTCTAATGTGGCTTTGGCTTCATCTTCGTCGATGATGCTCATGGCAAATCCGACGTGTACCAGCACCCACTGGCCCAGCAGATCGGCAGGGTTACCTTCACAAATCAGGGCGATATTCACGTCGCGCTTGATACCACATACTTCAACCTGCGCAAGCTGGTGAATATCTTCACCGACAGCCAGCACCTGGCCTGGAACGCCAATACACATTATTAACTCCGGTTATTCAACTTCAATACTTTTGACGATCAGCGAATCGCCGGTATCGACACGCAACCGCTCGCCATGACAGATCGGACACTGCGCATCGTGCTGATGAATCTCCACCACCTGGCTGCAATCCCAGCACCAGGCCTGGGCGGGTTTATAGACGATATGTAAATCGCACCCTTGCGCCACCGTTCCGTGGCAGACAATTTCAAAACTAAAACGGACGGCGCTCTCCTCAACGCAGGAGAGCGCGCCAATTTCCAGCCACACGGCGGTGACGCGCTTAACATCGTGCTGCTCCGCCTGCCGTTGGATAATTTCAACGGCGCTCTGGCAAAGCGACAACTCATGCATTTTCGCCACTCCTGCGACCAAACAGCAGGGCGCGACGCCCTGCGTGTGGTACATCCGGATTCGTGACTGGCAGCGAAAGGATCATTCGTGCGCAGTCATCCGTCAGGCGTTGGCCCTCTTCAATCGACATACTGTGCGAAAGCGGTGACATCAGCGAACAGGAGAGGTATTGCGAAACACCGTCCAGTTCGCCAACGGTAAAGGTCATGGTGCCATACGGCAGTTGCAGACCAATTTTTTCACTCACTTTGCGCAGCGGCCAGAGTTGATCCGGGCCGGGGAAGATAACTGCACTCAGCATCCACGGGGTGATCACACACCCCGTCCACTGACCTTCGAACAGCGTAAAATCAGAAACATACACCGGCATTGAAGGATGCAGAAAAGAGAGATCGTGCATCGAACGCCGGGCAATTTCTTCAAACGCTGCCTGTACTTGCGCCTTCGGGGAGGTCTGGAAACCTGCTATCTCTTCAGTCATGAATCGCCTCCCGTGGGATGGCTTCCACGCCTGATTCGCGCAGCGCAGCCAGAACCTGCTCAAGCGCAGGTTCAATCATTGCTTCAACCGTCGGCGTTAAGCCGATGTGTGGCTCCAGCGATTCCGGGATCACGCCGACCAGGGTCAGCTTTTTCGGAAACTCGCCGGTGAAGCGCAGGGCCGACAAGACGTCGGCCAGGCCAAGCTGATGCGGAGAGATTTTGTTGGTAAACAACGCCGGAACTTCTTCATCCCGCAGGATCATCATCGTTCCCGGCGCGCTCTTCTTCGACACAATGGCATCCGCAATAATCAGATGATCGCGATTTGCCATGTCGCCAAGCAGCTCCATTCCCGCCGTGCCGCCATCGAGGATCTCAACATAATCCGGCAGAATGTATCGTTGCTCTAACGCTTCAACAATCCGCACACCGATGGCTTCATCGGTCAGCAAAATATTGCCGACCCCTAAGACTAAAATACGCATTACAGAACCTTCACTGAAACCACTTCGTTGCCGTCAGCATCCACTACGTGTACCGCACAGGCCATGCACGGGTCGAAGGAGTGAATGGTACGCACCACTTCCAGCGGTTTATTCGGATCAGCAACCGGTGTACCCACCAGCGACTGCTCGTAAGGACCGACGTCATCATTGAAGTTACGCGGACCAGAGTTCCAGGTTGATGGAACAACTGCCTGGTAGTTGCTGATGATACCGTCTTTGATCACCATCCAGTGAGAGAGCATACCGCGCGGCGCTTCGAGGAAGCCAACACCTTTGAACTCACCCGTTGCCGGAATGTTCGGTTTCACGAAGGTGGTGTGATCGCCTTTGCCGATATTGGTGATCAGTGCACTGTATTGGTTTTGCAGGATATCCTGCAATTCGCAGCAGTGAACGGTACGACCAATAATACGGCCCAGCGTAGAGTGCAGTTGCGCCACTTCCAGCGTGTTACCAGTCAGTTTCTGATAAATCGCAACGATTTCATTCAGTTTGTTCTGGGTAGATTCTCGACCTGCCGCCAGTTTCACCAGCATATTAGCCAGCGGACCCACTTCTACCGTTTTGCCGTAGAAAGTCGGTGATTTCACCCAGGAATATTTCCCGTCGTCAGACCAACCATCATAAGCCGGAATGGTGGTACCTTCCCACGGCGCCTGTGGCGCTTCGTCTTTATACCAGGAGTGCTTCGCGCTTTCCTGAATGCCTTTGATCAGGTATTCATCGGAATGAGAAGTGATCGGACGATACGAGGACAGATCCGCATTCTCAATGTAGCCGCCCGGGAACAGGAAGCTGCCGTTTTTGCTGTCGGTCGGGAATTCCGGCACGCTCAGGTAGTTCACCGCACCTTTACCGCGCGTCAGCCATTCCGGGTAGAACGCGGCGATAACCGCGGTATCAACCTTATAAACCTGCTCAACAAAGTCGCTCAGTTTGTCGATGAAAGACTTGATGTACATCAGGCGCTCAAGGTTCAACACGCCCAACCCGTCGAGGTTGATTGGGTTCGCGACACCACCCACTGCCAGGTTCTGAATGTGCGGCGTTTTACCGCCCAGCAGCGCCACGACGCGGTTAGCGTCACGCTGGCACTCCAGCGCCTGCAGGTAGTGCGCTACCGCAATCAGGTTCACTTCCGGCGGCAGTTTCATCGCTGGGTGACCCCAGTAGCCATTAGCGAAAATACCCAACTGACCGCTGGCAACCAGATCTTTGATCTTGTTCTGAACTTTGGTGAACTCTTCCGGGCTGTTCAGATGCCAGGTCGAAACGCCTTTCAGCATTTCGGAGGCTTTGGTTGGGTCAGCTTGCAGTGCAGAAGTGATATCCACCCAGTCCAGCGCCGAAAGCTGATAGAAATGAACGATATGGTCATGCGTGGTGTGCGCAGCCAGAATGATGTTACGGATGTATTGCGCGTTAACCGGAACGTCGATATTCAGCGCACTTTCTGCCGCACGAACGGAAGACAGCGCGTGAGTGGTAGTACATACGCCACAGATACGTTGCACAATCATCCATGCATCGCGCGGATCGCGGTTTTTCACGATCTCTTCCATGCCGCGCCACATGGTACCGGAAGCCCATGCTTTCGAAACGACGCCATTTTCGATTTCGCAATCGATGCGTAAATGCCCCTCAATACGGGTTACCGGATCAATAGTAATTCTCTGGCTCATGCTTTGCTCGCCTCATGACGATTATGATCGTTTTGTTTTAAAGGAGGAAGTATCGGCAGTAGACGAATGAGTACGATGTAAGCGCAAATCTCAATAGCCACAAAACCAATAGAAATCAACAGTTCTTCCCAGGTCGGGAAGTAGGCGTAACCGCCGCCCGGGTTGAATGCCACCAGCGAATAGGTCAGACGCCAGGTTGCACAACCTAACAGTGCGCTCAGTGCTGACAGGAACAGCATGCGGGAATCATTACGCAGCTTCGCCACACGCAGAACGACCAGCGGGAAGAGCATCAGCAGGACTTCAATCCAGAACATCACGGAGTAGAAGTCACCGGCAAACGCTAACGACAGCTTGTCGCGATAGATAAGCTCGCCAAAGCGCAGCACGATGAAAATCGCCAGCAACACACTGATGGTGTTGGTCAGCTTGACGAACAGGCTCTTTTCATCCGGACCGTTGCCACGCAGACCCGCCTGCACCAGTGAACCTTCAAAGATGACAATCGAGAAGCCCATGATGAACGCCGTCAGCAGCGAGAACAGCGGCAACATTTCATAGCTCTGCCACAGCGGATGCACCTTGTAGCCCGCCGAGATCATCAGCGACCCCATTGAAGACTGGTGCATGGTCGGCAGCAACGCACCGAGCGCGATGATGAAGAACATCACCTTGTTCAGACGCTGTAGCGACACCTTCCAGCCCAGACGTTCAAACAGTGCCGGAGCAAACTCCAGAGCCATCACGCCGATGTAGATGGTCATACAGACCGCCGTCTCGAACAGTACCGAGTTCACGTTGAAGTGACCCGGAATGTAGAAGTACGGCAGGTTCCAGTAGCGACCCACGTCGATAGTGATCGACAAGCCACCCAGTGAGTAACCAAACAGACTCGCCAACAGCGCCGGACGCACCAGCGGATGGTATTGCCCACGGTTAAAGACGTATACCGCCCACGCCAGCGCCCAGCCGCCACAGGCAAAGCCAGTGCCGATCAGCAGGTCAAACGCGATCCACACGCCCCACGGAAAGCCGCCGTTCAGGTCGGAGACAGAGCCCAGACCGAACACCAGACGCTTCACAATCAGGAGCATACAGATGACGATTAACGGTCCAAAAATCATGACCGGTTTACTGATGATTTTGCCGCCCAGCGGTTTTGGATCATGACTCATGATCGTCTCCTCCGTCGTGATGGTCGTTTTTGGTGTTGCGACGAACCAGCACGGTTAAGCCCGCCAGCACAGCCAGTGGTAGCATCATGCCTTTATACAGGGTGTGTTGAATATTTTCGGAACGCGCACCGGTAGAAAGATCGTCCAGTTTCGGCAGGTCGAGATTTTCATAAGGCACACCCGTCAGTACCAGAACCTGAGTACCGCCGCCCTCTTTCTCGCCGTACAGATGCGGATAATATTTCGGCACCGTATGCAGGTAAGTGTCGCCAGATTTCAGCGTCTGACGCGGATAGTGGTATTCGCTGCCAGGCTTCAGCGCCAGACGTTTTTTCGCCTCCGCCATCAGCTCTTCACGCGTACCGAAAATCACCGCGCCCGCCGGGCACACTTCTACGCAGCCAGGCAGACCGCCTTTATCGAGACGTTCCACACCTTTCTGGTTGCACAGCTCGCACTTATGCAGCGCACCAAACGGGTTGTTGTAGTCGTACTTCGGCACGTTGTACGGACAGGCGACCATGCAGTAACGGCAACCGGTGCACACGTCTTTGTCGTAATGGACAATGCCGGTTTTCGGATCTTTTTTCAGTGCAGAGACCGGGCACACAGAGACACAGTTCGGATCGACGCAGTGCATACACTGTTTCTTAATGTACGCGTAGCCGTTCTCCTCCTGGTCTTTGTTGACCCCTGTGCCGCTGGTCCACACCTGAATGATGTTATTGGTATACGGCGACAGTTTGTCGTTGTTCGACCAGGTCTGTTCCCCTTGCGGGTTACGTTCAGGGAAATTGATATCCTGACACTTGGTGACGCAAGCCTGGCAGCCTACGCACAAGGTCGAGTCGTACAACATCCCCAGCGATCCCGGAATTGGCGGGCGGTTTTCAGCAGCCGCATGACTGACAGACGGCAGCGCGCCCGTCAGCAATGCCCCGCAGGAGGCTGCTTTAATAAAATTACGTCTGTTCACGGTTATTCTCCCCGTGAGTCAGCGTTATCTTTCTTTTGCTGACGACCCAGTTCACGCACCGCCATCACGCTGACACCGGCAACCAACCCAACCACACCGCCGAGCAAACCAATAGCGCCTGCAGAGACGTTGCCGCCCTCTTTAGCGTTAACATCCGGTTTCTGTGAACGCGGAGTTTGATTTTCGACGTTGGCAAGCTGATGGATGCCTTTATGGAAGCCGATACCTTCTTCGTTACAGCCATAGCACGGGTGACCAATCGCCACCGGCCACACACCGCCAACATCGCAGAATTGCAGCGTTGAGCAGTTGCCGTAAGTTTCTGGCCCTTTACAGCCGAGGTGGTACAGGCACCAGCCTTCACGGTGGCCTTCATCACCGAACTCTTTGGCAAAACGACCAGCATCGAAGTGCGGGCGACGTTCGCAGTGTTCGTGAATCAGACGGCCATAGGCGAAGGTCGGACGATTTTTGTCATCCAGTTTCGGCGGTTTGCCGTAAGTGATGATGTGCGCAACGGTAGCGAGGAAGTTGTGCGGGTTCGGCGGGCAGCCCGGAATATTGATAACGGTTTTGCCTGGCAGAACTTCTTGCAGGCTGACTGCGCCAGTTGGGTTAACTCCAGCTGCGGCAACACCGCCCCACGCAGAGCAGGAACCGATAGCGATAATCGCTGCTGCGCCTTCTGCCGCTTTGCGGATGTGATCCACAATCGGCTCACCAGCAACCATGCAATAAATACCGTTATCTTTTAATGGGATGGAACCATCCACAACCAACACATACTGCCCTTTGTACTTCTCAAGTGCGTTATGTTTGTTCTCTTCGACCTGATGACCGAAGGCGGCGGAAAGCACTTCGTGATACTCCAGAGAGATAGTCTCCAGCACGAGGTTTTCTACCGTTGGATGCGTTGCACGAAGCAGAGATTCCGTACAACCGGTGCACTCCTGCGCGCCAATCCAGATAACTGGCGGACGCTGCGGGTTAGTAACCGATTCGGCCATCTCTGCAGCGGCTTTGCTACTTAACCCCATGGTGGCGGCTAATGCTGCACAAAGCTTCATGAAATCACGACGGTTAATGCCGTGAGAATGGATGAGGGTGTTATCTCCAGTCATTTATAGTTATTCCGTTGCGAAGACCTGGCATATATTTTGCCTCAATCGCAAAATCAATAATGCGATCGATGCGCCATTTACCACACATTTATTATGGTTATCGATATCATGATACTGCGGCGGGGCGCTAAAACGAAGGGAAGAAGCATTAGTGTAATTAATTAAAGCAAGATAATACGTATGTTTGATCAATTTTCGAGGCGATAACCGGCCATAAAAAAGCGCAACGTAGAACAGGAATTATTCTCACGAAAGAAATCCATTACCATCTCTTTATCCAGTCCATAGCGGCGCGTCAGAATACCCGCTTCCCAGGCGCTAAGCTGGCGATCTCCGGTCTTTTCGTACATCCGGTGTGAGTAGCCTAATACAAAACCGCGTTTATAATCGGCACAGAATTTTGTCACATTAACCGCACTGTCGGCATGCGTTGCTTTTAATCCCGCCATTAAGCCTTTACCAAAATGGTTATTCATCGTTCACCTCATTCGCTATATATCGCCATATATAGCGATATTTTAGGCAAAGAACGACTTTTGCGCACGCTATTTTTTCATGCTTGTTTAAGACGTAATCCAGTAAGAGATAAACCTATCAGGAGAGATATTTATCGAACCATTTCAGTGTCCTTTGCCAGGCAAGATCGGCGGCAGATTTGTCATAACGGGGCGTGGAATCATTATGGAATCCGTGATTAACCCCCGGATAGATATACGCCTCATAAACCTTATTATTGGCTTTCAACGCCGCCTCGTAAGCAGGCCAGCCCTCGTTGATTCGGGTGTCCAGTTCCGCGAAGTGGAGTAGTAAAGGCGCTTCAATATTCGCCACATCGGCAGTGGGTGCCTGACGACCATAAAACGGCACCGCGCAGGCCAGTTCCGGATACGCGACAGCCGCCGCGTTCGATACGCCACCGCCATAGCAAAATCCGGTAATACCCACTTTGCCTGCCGCTTGCGGATAGCGTTGCATAAACTCAATTGCGGCAAAGAAATCATTCATCAGTTTGGTTGGATCAACCTGCTGTTGCAGCTCACGACCTTTATCATCATTTCCCGGATAACCTCCAACGGAACTTAAGCCGTCAGGTGCCAGGGCGATATACCCCGCCTTCGCCACTCGCCGTGCCACATCTTCGATATACGGATTCAGTCCACGATTCTCATGCACCACTACCACGGCTGGCGTTTTGCCGCTCATTTTTGCGGGTTTCACCAGATAACCCCGTACCTCGCCGTGACCATTTGGCGAAGGATACGTGATGTACTCAGCAACAATCTCCGGGTCGGTAAACTCTACCTGAGTCGCCAGCGCATAATTTGGCTTGAGCAAATCAAACAACGCTAATGCCGTCATCCCGCCCACCGCATACTTCGCCGCAAGGTTGAGGAACTCACGTTTCGAGATTTTCCCGTGAGCGTAATAGTCGTAGTAATCCAACAACTCTTGTGGGAAATCTTTGGCGGTTAAACGCGGCATCGTTGCACTCCTCAACTGGTGTTTTTTTAAGCAAAGCATAAGCACGTGTTTTTGCCCAGTTTTTCGTCACTCTGTGAGCCAGACTACGGGATACGCGCTGGCGAATCGCTAAACTAGAAACATTGTTTCGAAATTGAACGGTGGAAAGGAGAGGTCATGGTCTGGTTAGCGAATCCCGAACGTTACGGGCAGATGCAATACCGCTATTGCGGAAAAAGCGGTTTACGCCTGCCCGCGTTATCGCTCGGTTTATGGCACAATTTCGGTCACGTTAACGCGCTGGAATCACAGCGTGCGATCCTGCGTAAAGCGTTTGATTTGGGCATTACGCACTTTGATTTAGCCAACAATTACGGGCCGCCTCCAGGAAGCGCAGAAGAGAACTTTGGTCGCCTGCTGCGGGAGGATTTTGCCGCTTATCGCGATGAACTGATTATCTCTACCAAGGCTGGCTACGATATGTGGCCCGGCCCTTACGGCTCTGGCGGTTCACGTAAATACCTGCTCGCCAGCCTCGACCAAAGCCTGAAGCGTATGGGGCTTGAGTATGTCGATATCTTTTACTCTCATCGCGTCGATGAAAATACGCCGATGGAAGAAACCGCCTCTGCGCTGGCTCATGCGGTACAAAGCGGTAAGGCGCTGTATGTCGGGATCTCCTCTTACTCGCCAGAGCGGACGCAAAAAATGGTCGAGTTGCTGCACGAGTGGAAAATTCCGCTTTTAATTCATCAACCTTCGTACAATTTACTGAACCGCTGGGTGGATAAAAGCGGCCTGCTGGATACCCTGCAAAATAACGGCGTGGGCTGTATTGCCTTTACTCCTCTGGCTCAGGGATTGCTGACCGGAAAATATCTCAACGGCATTCCGCAAGATTCACGGATGTATCGTGAAGGGAATAAAGTTCGTGGTCTGACACCGAAAATGCTTACCGAAGCCAACCTCAACAGCCTGCGCTTATTGAATGAAATGGCACAGCAGCGTGGACAATCAATGGCGCAAATGGCGTTAAGTTGGTTGCTGAAAGATGAGCGAGTGACGTCGGTATTGATTGGTGCCAGCCGCGCGGAGCAACTTGAGGAGAACGTGCAGGCGCTGAATAATCTGACATTTAGCACCGAGGAGCTGGCGCAGATTGATCAGCATATCGCCGATGGCGAGCTGAATCTGTGGCAGGCGTCGTCCGATAAATGACCTGTTAATAACGGGCGCGCGAACCGCGCCCGAATCAGATCAGTGATTATGACGAGTCAGTCGGTCAAGATAGCCCATCACAAATGCAGAAAGCACAAACGTCAGATGGATAATGACGTACCACATCAGTTTGTTATCCGGGACATTTTTCGCATCCATAAAGACGCGCAGTAGGTGAATGGAAGAAATTGCCACAATCGACGCTGCTACTTTGTTTTTCAGCGACGTTGCGTCCATTTTCCCCAGCCAGTTCAGCTTCTCTTTGTTCTCGGAGATATCCAGCTGTGAGACGAAATTCTCATAACCGGAAAACATCACCATCACCAGCAAACCGCCAACCAGCGTCATATCCACCAGCGACAGCAACACGAGGATCAAATCTGATTCCGCCATCGAGAAGATATTCGGCAGTACGTGAATAATCTCCTGGAAGAACTTCAGCGCCAGGGCAACTAACGCCAGCGAAAGGCCAAAGTACACGGGGGCAAGCAGCCAGCGAGAAGCATACATTGCATTTTCAAGAAAACGTTCCATACATTCCTGTCGTGTAGTTAAAACGGGCAACAGTATATCGCAATTGAGTAAACAGCACGCAACAGCAAATCAACATATACGTTAAACCTTTGTCGCATAATTCTGAGGTTTAGGGATCTTCCTGGTTCCCTTATCAACGCATCGAGAGCGTCTACCCTTAAAGGACGTTGAACCTGAAGGGAGAAAAACGATGTCTCATTTAAAAGACCCGACCACGCAGTATTACACTGGTGAATATCCCAAACAGAAACAACCGACGCCAGGCATCCAGGCGAAGATGACACCGGTACCGGATTGCGGCGAGAAAACCTATGTTGGTAGCGGTCGCCTGAAAGATCGTAAAGCACTGGTGACAGGGGGCGATTCCGGAATAGGTCGCGCTGCCGCCATCGCTTACGCGCGTGAAGGGGCTGACGTGGCGATCAGTTATCTTCCCGTGGAAGAAGAAGACGCTCAGGATGTGAAAAAGATCATTGAAGAATGCGGACGCAAAGCCGTTCTGCTGCCAGGCGATTTAAGCGATGAGAAATTCGCCCGTTCGCTGGTTCACGAAGCGCATAAGGCGTTAGGCGGGCTGGATATTATGGCGCTGGTCGCCGGGAAACAGGTTGCCATTCCGGATATTGCAGACCTCACCAGCGAACAGTTTCAAAAGACCTTTGCCATTAACGTTTTCGCGCTGTTCTGGCTAACCCAGGAAGCGATCCCCCTGCTACCGAAAGGTGCAAGTATCATCACCACTTCGTCAATCCAGGCATACCAGCCAAGTCCGCATTTACTGGACTATGCGGCTACGAAGGCGGCGATTCTGAACTACAGCCGTGGCCTGGCAAAACAGGTCGCGGAGAAAGGTATTCGGGTGAATATTGTCGCGCCAGGCCCTATCTGGACGGCACTGCAAATTTCCGGCGGACAAACGCAGGATAAGATCCCGCAGTTTGGTCAGAAAACGCCGATGAAGCGTGCGGGGCAACCGGCGGAACTGGCCCCTGTATATGTTTATCTGGCAAGTCAGGAGTCGAGCTACGTCACCGCAGAAGTGCACGGTGTGTGCGGCGGCGAGCATTTAGGTTAAAAAAATGCCCGGTTGTGAAAAGCAACCGGGCATCATTGTAAATTCACTCTTACCTGATGTGGCGAAAACGCCTTATCCGCCTACAAACGCATGAAGATTCAACATGTTGCAATAGATTTTGTAGATACTGTTATGGCCTGCAAGTTTTTTCCTGGTCCGGTTTCCCGGATTGCA
>ENA-ORNZ01000593-ORNZ01000593.1-human-gut-metagenome-genome-assembly--contig:-NODE-593-length-47300-cov-23.747635_pt1 | contig 47300 bp, 38 predicted proteins | sample MGYA00242124_ERZ509040 | MGnify/ENA primary metagenome ERZ509040 (study PRJEB26280, sample SAMEA2338733) | human gut metagenome | biome: human gut; feature: human-associated habitat; material: faeces... | reverse complement strand
AGTGAATTTCTTCGCTTGCATCTAAGGCTCGTTCTATGTCTTTCCCTAAATATTCAATCAAAGGAACTTCGGAGCATTGGTGGGTAATTGGTCGGCTACGGGAATAGAGTTATGAACATATACGCTGCCAACAGAATATGTCTTTTTAATTGACGATGTGAGGTGATAGTACAATTATTAAAGCATTCTTTTTCTCAGTAGGCATAAGGGGGACTAAAAGAGGGGGGCAGTCAGACGGCACGAAGTGCCGGATGGCTGCGCCATCCGTCGCTTCGTTTACTCTTGGTCTAATAGTTCATTTTTGAACCTATCCAATTTGACTTTAGCGCCGTCCTTATTGCTACGCTTCGTATCAAAATAGTCTTTGATGATGGGTTCGGACAACTTGCACATTGTGCCTTTCTTGCCGTCTCCATATCGGGAGTAAGTTATCCCGTGGCACTCCAACAGGTAAGAAATTCTATCAAGCACATCATTTACGGGGATATATAAATCGCTACCCGTTTCAGCTTCAAATTCACTTCTCATATTCAATAAGAACTTCTGGCTTCTTTAACTGAACCATGTAAACCAGTGCGATTTAGGCATAAAAAAAGAGAGCTACTTTGATGTAACTCTCTGAATTTTTGGTGATCCGCCTGGGGCTCGAACCAAACGTTATTTCTTCCTCAATATCAGTACTTTCAGAAATTTAGGCTTTGTGTCCGTCACGCTTTAGTCCTTAAAAACTGTCTGCTGTTGTCCAGTGTCTGTCTGCCAACATCTTGGGTTCAAATGTACGCATTATTTTGGGATTATGCAAACCGTTGAAAATAAACATTCTAAGGTTAGTGCAAGGTGCAAGCTATATATAGATATATACTTACACCTTGCACTAAATGTAACTGTTGTTCGTACCGCCCCCGCAAGGTAGCTACCTTGCGGGGGAGACGGGGTAAATGTAGGGAGGATTTGCGGAAATGCGATCAGGCGGGGCATATTTATCGAAAACGGTGGATTGTCGGGAGGTAAGGGCGGGGATGTTGAAGGAAATGGTTATTTTTGCAACCGGATAAATCGGCTATGCTATGGATATTTGGAGCAAGAAGAAGCGTTCTGCCGTCATGGCGAAGATACGGAGCAAAGACACGAAACCGGAGTGGATTGTGCGTCGTTACCTCTTTTCGCGCGGCTACCATTACCGCAAGAATGTAAAAGGGCTGCCGGGCACGCCGGACATCGTGTTGTGCAAGTATGGCATCGTGATTTTCATACACGGTTGTTTTTGGCACGGGCACGAGGTGGATGGTCATATTCCCCATTCCAACAGTGAGTTTTGGCGCAAGAAGATTGAACGCAACAGGCAACGTGATGAACGGAACAAGGGGGAATTGAAGAAGTTGGGCTGGCGGGTGATGACGGTCTGGGAGTGCCAATTGAAGCCGGTGGTGAGGCAGCAGACGTTGTTGGAGATTGAATATCATATTAATCATACGTACTTGGAGCGTTTTAAATCGGAAAAGGTAAAACCTTATGAGATAGAGGAGAAGGAAGCCACCGGCATGGTGGCTGAGGAAAGAGTAGAATATAGAAAATAGATATTGGTAGATACTGGATTTTTGTAGAGTTGTTATTTCTGTTTTTCACTTTTGTGTGATGAAAGGGGGGATTCTGCAAGATTTAGAGTAACTTCGCAAAATGAAATTAGAATAAGTATCCTATGAGTGATAAAAGTAACAACCAAGGTAGAGCCTATGAATTTGTTTGCCTATTGAGCCTTGGCGAAGAGATTGGCAAATTTCGTCCTGTAAATATTGTCCAAAACAGTAGTTATTTGGCAGCAGAATATGCTTGGAATACCTTGTCTCCTGAAATGAAAAATATATACAAGGTGAGTTCTTATGCTGCTGTCATTCAAATTTTTGAATTGGAACCCCGTATAATGGAAAAAGGAGGTGACGTGTTGGAATTGCGAATACAATCAGATACTAAGGGGAAAGAAGGAGATGTACGAGACATTTTGATTGTCCGTCATAATATTCAATGGGAAATCGGATTGAGCCTTAAACATAATCATTTTGCAGTAAAACATAGCCGCCTTAGCCAAAAGCTGGATTTTGGGGCAAAATGGTATGGAATCCCTTGTTCTCAAAAATACTGGGAAGATGTAAGACCTGTATTTACTTATCTTGTTCAAGAAAAAAACAAAAATACATTGTTTGACAATTTGCCTGATAAAGAAAATGATGTTTATATACCATTATTGCAAGCTTTTATTGCTGAAATAAATCTCCAAAATCAGATACATCCAGATATACCAAGTAGATTAGTTGAATACCTTTTAGGAAAACATGATTTTTATAAGGTTATTAGTATTGACAAACAGCGGACAACGCAAATCCAATCTTACAATTTGCATGGTACTCTTAATCGAAATGGCACATATCGAAAAGCATCTATGGAGATACCTATTGCATCATTGCCTACCCGCATTGTTAGTTTGGATTTTGTCCCTAATAAAGCGAATACGGTTGAGCTTTATATGGATGGAGGTTGGCAATTCTCTTTTCGCATACACAATGCAGAGAAGAAAGTTGTCCCAAGTTTAAAATTTGACATTCAAATAGTAGGCATGCCTACTACTATAATAACTATAAATTGTCTTTGGAAATAAAATAGAAATATAATGGAATTAATTAGTCTTTTCTCCGGTGCAGGAGGTTTAGATTTAGGTTTTCATAAAGCGGGTTTCAGAACTGTTACGGCAAATGAGTTTGACGCTAAGATTTGTCCGACTTTCCGTGCAAACTTTCCGGAAGTGAATCTAATCGAAGGGGATATCCGGGATATTCCTTCTTGTGAATTCCCTGATAATATTACTGGTATAATAGGAGGTCCTCCTTGCCAATCATGGAGTGAAGCAGGTTCGTTAAAGGGAATAGAAGATGCCCGTGGTCAGTTGTTTTATGAGTATATCCGTATTTTACGAGATAAACAACCTTTGTTTTTTGTTGCAGAGAACGTATCTGGAATGCTTGCCAAACGCCATTCGGATGCCGTTAGTGGTTTTATGAAATTGTTTGATGAAGCGGGCTATGATGTGAATTTGAAAATGCTTAATGCCAATGATTACGATGTACCGGAAGACCGTGACCGGGTATTTTACATCGGATTCCGTAAAGATTTGGATATACATGATTTTGAATATCCTACCCCTTTAAAGCATAAACCTACTTTGCGTGAAAGCATTTGGGATTTGCAAGATTCTGCGATTCCGGCACTTGAAAAGAACAAAACTAATGGGAATGCTTGTAAAGTCCCTAATAACGAATATTTTATAGGGGCATATTCACCTATATTCATGTCACGCAACAGAGTACGTTCATGGGATGAACCGGGTTTTACAGTTCAAGCTAGTGGTCGCCAATGCCAGCTACATCCACAGGCACCTAAGATGATAAAAGTTGAAAAGAATCTGCAAAAGTTTGTAGAAGGGAGTGAGCATCTTTATCGCAGGATGACTGTACGTGAAGTTGCACGGGTACAAAGTTTCCCGGATGAGTTCAAATTTGTATACGAAGACGTAAACTATGCCTATAAAATGATAGGCAATGCAGTTCCCGTTAATTTGGCTTACCATGTGGCTATGCAAATAAGGAAAACATTGGTGGAAAAAGGAATTGTCATTGCTTAAAGGAATGAAAGTCGCATCTTTCTTTGCAGGATGTGGCGGATTAGACCTTGGCTTTGAGCAAGCAGGCTATGAAGTTGTTTGGGCGAATGAATTTGATGAAGCAATACATAAAACTTATCAATTCAATCACCCAAATACTTATTTGTGTAAGTCAGACATTCGAAAATTAAAAGGAGAAGATATACCCGATTGCGATGGGTTTATCGGAGGACCTCCTTGCCAATCGTGGAGCGAGGGAGGAAGACAATTAGGATTGGATGATGAACGGGGGCGATTATTTTTTGATTATGTCCGATTGATAAAAGAAAAGCATCCAAAGTTCTTTCTCATCGAAAATGTACAAGGGATTATAAACGACAAACATTTTAGTACATTCCTATCATTCCTTTCTACTCTTGAAGGAGCTGGATATGTAGTAAACTATTCTTTATTGAATGCAGCAGACTATTATATTCCCCAAGACCGTTATCGTGTGTTTGTTGTCGGTTTCTTAAAAGAGTTGAACTGTACGTTCAATTTTCCAAAGCCATTCGGAAAACCTTATGTCACATTAAGAAAGGCAATTGGAGATATAATGGAGAATCCTCACCCATATACAAATGAAGGTGTGGACCAAGAATATAGGAAGTGGCTTAACCATGACATTTTTGCAGGTCCATGGGATGCAAAATTCATGGCACGTAATCGTGTTCGCTCCTGGGATGAAACTTCATTTACAATACAAGCGCAGGCAAAGAACTGCCCCCTTCACCCACAAGCTCCCAAAATGAAATATATATCACAAACCCAACGTGTTTTTCAGCAAGGAGCAGAACATTTATATCGCAGGCTAAGTGTTCGGGAATGTGCAAGAATCCAAACTTTCCCGGATAAATTCCGCTTTTTCTATGAAGATATAAAAGACGGCTATAAAATGGTTGGCAATGCTGTACCACCTCGTTTGGCTAAATTCTTAGCTTTGTCAATAAAGAAAGCATTGGTCTCTGTTGAAGAAAGAAAAGCAGAAACCATTAATGTGTTAGTTGCTTATTACAAGGATAATAATCAACTTCGACAAACTTTGAAAAACAAACTTTATTATGTGCGTGCCGGATTGCGCCGTGGAGCGTTACAAATCCCCATAGGCATGTCCTATCCCATTTATTTACTATTACATAATCATAATAACAAGTTTTTGTTTCGTATCATTCCTGACTACCCAAAACTAATATCTGCATCCGACTTGATTAAATTAGGTTTTATGCCCTCAGGTAAGGAATATTTTGCTTTTCGGTTGGAAAGTGCCCAAAGCATAAACATTGTAGGTGTAGATTTGTCAAAAGTGCAGATTAAAGGAAAAAACCACAATAAAGCTATACCATATATTACTCCTATTCAAGATTTTATTTATAGAATAAATGCCTAATTGCATAAAATCTCGTATTCTTAATACTTTCCCTTCTTTGTTTCTGTTCTGAAGCAAATAGAGTTATTGTAATTTTCTTTAAAAGAATCACTTAGAAATCCATTGTAGACAATAGTCCGTTGTGTGATTGTCTACACCCTCATAATTTTGCACCGCTATGGATATAAATGAAGTTTTTGGAAAGAAAGTGTTGGAGAGAAGACTATCTCTCAAAATATCACAGGAGACATTAGCCAATATGGCTGATATTGATAGAACCTATTTACCTGATATTGAAAAAGGTAAAAGGAACGTGTCTCTAAGAGTTGCGGACAAAATCGCAAAAGCATTGAATGTTTCACTTAAAGACTTATTATAATTATGCCTGATTTTATCAATACAGAACATTGTGTAGAAAAACTATTCCCTGTAGGAACGACCTTTTCTTTTGAGGGGAAAAAATATCAAGTTGCACTTTGTGGGAAACCTCGTCCTGCGCGTGGTGAATGTAAAACAGATGTTTATATTAAAGGGATAGCTTCTGATGGAGAAGCCAGGGAAATAAAAATATCTGTTAAACAAAAAAATGCAGATTTTTTAGAAAATAAGATGTCTTTTGACAGGGCTTGTGAAATATTTGGGAAAGACGCTTCAGGCATCATTAAGCAATGTTTACTTTCTATACAGGATTCTTTTGTTGCCGATAATTTGGTCTATTTTGAGAAAAAAGGTAAAACAGGAGCACATACAATGAAATTAGGCTGGAAGTTTGAACTACTGAATAAATTAAGCGGTGAAAAATCTGGTGCTTTAAAACTTACTGAAGAACAAAAATACGATATTTGTTCGAAAGTGAAAAGTTTTGTTCTGGTATATTCTCAAAGGGCTATAAATTAATCGGTTTCGTCACTTAGTGCTTTAAAAGAACGGGATTAAAGAACGTAAAAAAAGAACGAACTTAAAGAACCGCCTTATGAATGCACAGTTTTTCATCAACGAGATCGGATGCAAATTCAACCTTAGAAAACCCAAGTCCGAAAAGCCGACGAACGTTTATTTTGTAGCACGCGTCAGGAACAAGCAGATAAAACTTTCTACTGGAGTAAGGGTATATCCGGACCAGTGGAACGTCAAGAAACAGGAGGCTTATATCAGTTGCCGGTTGACTGAGCTGGATAACGAGAACAATACCATCGTCAATGAAAAGATTGGCAAACTGAAACTTTATTTTTCGGAATACAAGCAGTACCTTTGCGACCACCCTGAGGAGATAGAACGCAGGGCCATCATTCTACTTAAACAATATATCTATAAGGATACTATGAAGAAAAAAACGGAAAAGCCTGCCACCTTCATCATGAAACAGATCGTAGAGGAGAAGGATATCGTGGATAGTTCCAAAATCCAGTACCGATCCAATATCAACAAGTTCAAACGGTTTCTGGACGAGAACTCCATACCCGACATTTGGGAAAGTATGAACCTGGATACATTCACCAAATACCAGCAACACTTGATTGAAGAGGGTAAGGAGGACAATAAGGAAGGTAAGAAAGCTTCTACCATAAAGAATATTATCAAAGGTACATTCTTTGGGGTGCTTAGAGAGGTTTCCAAACGACTTGACATTCCTTTCAAGTGGGAAGAGAGTAATCTTGAAAGCTTTGACCTTGTGAAAGACAAATCCAACAAGGAACTGGCGCGTAATAAGGAAGTAGCACTGACAGAAGAGCAGATTAAACAACTCTATGAGTACCAACCGAGCGGTACCGAGAATCAAATCAAAAAGAAAACGGAGATAAAGGACTTGTTCGTACTTCAGTGCCTAGTTGGTCAGCGTATCAGTGACATGTATAAGTTCTTCAACGGTGATAACGAGAGGGATGAGGAGAACGGTACAATATCTATCGTCCAGCAGAAGACCGGAGCCAGGGCTATCATTCCTCTAGTGCCATTAGCAGAAGAAATCATAGACAAGTATACCGGTGCAGAAATCAAATATTATAAGGAGAGACGTTCCGCATTGAATGGTGAGTTAAAAGTCATAGCCCAGGAAGCAGGCCTTAACGAACTTGTGACCTATGAGGAGAACGGTACCAAATATACCAAGCCCCTCTATGAACTGCTTCACACCCATTCTGCACGGCACACATTTTCTACTATCATGTGTCGCAAGGGCATTCCAAGAGAGGATATAATTATTGCGACAGGCCATGAAGATACCCAGATGTTGGATAAGATATACGCCCACCTGACCGCCAAGGACAAGTCCAGGAAGGTGACGAATGCTTTCAAAAAGAAGCTAGGTGACGGCATTTTCGACATGGGGAGCCAGCCAGAACCAGAAGATGACGGACAGGTACCAGCTCCAACCGCTCTAGCCAGGCCAAAGCAGAAGGCAGACGTATTCAACCACGTCTTCGCCGGTGACCTGCTGCTGAAACTCTCCAGGCTGAAAAACAAGGGTATAGACATCACAAAACTAGCTGACACTGAGGAAGCCGTGAAAATACTCAAGGACGTCGGCAGGATAGATGAGATAGACAAGGATAAATACAAGGACAATACACGATTGCGTGACAAGGTAGCCAGGATTGCCTCTGTCGTATGGTTCATCGCATTCAAACGGAATGACGCGGTACTGATACAGATGTTCCAGAACAATATCACGGAGCTGGGCCTTAGGAACATCTTTCTCAACGGGGAGATTATGAGGGAGGCCAGGCTCGAATCCCTGATGAACGGCGATGAAAAGGTTCTGAAATTCGTGGAGGTGCTGAATATCAGAAGTATGGAGGAACTGGAGGAGTATAAGAAGCGGTATAAGGAGTGACTTGTTTATCCTTCTCAATTGATGATTCCGCGTTCCAGGTACCGGTTTGCTGCCCGGGCGTATCTTTTCTTAGACAGTGCAGTATGAGGCTGATAGTATAAAGAGAGGGAACATGGAATCTCCACTTCCCTCCCGATTGGTTGTGCCACTATTTTTCCCCATGGACAAGATAGCTGACAAGCCCTTCATTTTTTTTGCTTCCTGTCTTCATGCGTTGCAATTCCCTCTTGGCCGTTTCCGGATTGATTATTGAGCCATCCCTGAGACGAAAGAAGACGCCTGACTTTACCCAGATTTTACCGTCATCCGGCACCAGCTCTTTCAAAAACATATACAGCAGGATATTGGACTTGCACCATTGGAGGAGAACAGTGATAAAAAGGTTCCCTTTCTTTCTGCCGGTCAACCTGAAACAGAAAGTTTCCCTTCCCCACTCCTGATCCATAAGGCATCCCTTCTCCACCAGCCGGTCATAGACAGCCCCGGCTTTTTCCCAGGTGTAGTTTGTATATTCATGGGCATAGGCCAAGTTCTCCTCCGCCAATCTGGCGATATGAACCTCCTTCTGTTCAAAGCAGCCTTGCAGCTCGGTCATTTTTTTCCGGAGCAACCGGAGCAATGCAACAAAGACCCCAAAATTATCCGCGTCATCCCTGGAACGGTAATATTGGAAGACCGGATTGTCTTCATCCATGAAATCGTATCCCTCCCTGTCGAACACGTCTGCCGGATATTGGTCCATAACCTTCTGGAGTTGCTCCTGATAATGCGTGAAATACCCCTTGAAAGAATAGTACTCGGAGTTCTCGCTCATTTCCTGCAACAAATCAAACCAGTTGATATCCTTCAACTGCTCATACAATCCTTCCGCATTCATGACTCTTTCCATGTCCCTACTCTCCGGATTGTTGATGTCGGCCAAACGGATTGCCCTGTCCATAATCTTTTGGTACTGATTTAAAATGTCTGTTTTCATTGTTACTCTATTTATTTTATATTTTTCATTGTATCATGTACACTTCCACAACATCCGTGCCAATCTTACCAAGTTTTATCCTTAGTGGAAATAAAAACCGCTAAATTCCGTATTCCCTCCCTTCTCTTACAAAAATGCTGTACTGCATATGTACCATACTGTATATTAGTGATTTATGTAATTGAAAAGACTTTGTGTCTCAAAAAATACTATTTACATTTGCCGCCGCTTAAAGCTTCGGCACGCTCTTTGAATTTTTGTACAATATATAATATGTGCAGGCGTATGAGTCTGCACTTTATGGCCGCGACTCTTTAAGGAGGAGTCCGGCAATGATCTCCAATACTCCTCCCGGTACATTTGTAAGTCCGGGATCAGTGTTGCCTAATGATTATAACAAGGATACAGTTGCAGGATATAAAAATACACCATTCAAAAGTAATGGTGGATAATCTTAAAAAAATAGACATGAAATTACCAATTTTAGAATTAGCCCAGCTGAAAACGAAAGCTGAGCGCAAACCGTTTTGTGAAGAATACGGTCTCAGCCATAAACAATTGAAACGGATCATCGATGACTATAACCAAGGAAAGTATAAAGTTGAAAACGAATACATCGAGGTTGCTCCTCCGTCCGGTGAGGCTCGGGAACTCCCCAATGTACCTCAGACAACCATCGGGCAGGAACCGGCAGTAAGAAAGGTTCCCCAGGCTCCGTCCCAGGGAGGATGGTGTTATGAGATCCAGAACGATAAGTCCCACCAGAAAATAAGTGGAACAGATGGGAAGATACCGGAAAAAGTCGTGAACGCATTCATGTTCAACCAGATCGTTTCCGGGCTGAAAGCTTTTGCGGAAGCGGTCTGTTTATTCAAGGAGCTGTTCTTTCCCAATAAATGAGTTCATTAACAGGGCGTGGAGGAGATACACCGAAGTGCTCCTTTTTTAACTTTTAAACAGAATGACAAAAATAAATTTAGGTCTGACATCAGACCGAGAGAAATATGTTTCTGATATGATACAACTTATAATCACAGTATGTAACGCTTGCCGTAACAGATTACATGATACCGATGCCATCCATATCGTATCGGAGAAGCATGTGGACAGTATGGGTGGTCCCCAGGAGGAATTCCGGGCCTATATGCATTCCCAGGCCGGTATTCTTAATCCGGTGGGTGTTGTCTTCCAGCTCCGCGCTCCATGGCCGCAGTTCCGTGACATGCAGTCCCCATATGAAGAGAACCATGCGCCTCTTTTCGATCCGGACAGATACGGTTACAGCCATGCTGCAATTGACCACGCCGCGCTCATGCTAAAGAATACTTTTCCGGATATGAACCTTTGGGTAAAACATTGGGGCCGGATTATACTGACATTTATAACCTGGACAGAGTAAAAACATTATAAAGTATTGAATTATGGATATTATTAAAAGTCTGCCGGTGGCTTCCCTGTTAAGCCCCGGCCTTGCAGACGATCTGGAAGTGTTTTTTCCGGAGTGGCTGTCAACCCTTCTCCCTTTTTACAACGAGGCCAGAAACGGCGGTGATTTTGCCTTCCATATGATGAACACCTGTGGTAGCGGTTCATCTTATACTGTCGGAGTATATGACTTTTGCAGGACCAGACATTATTACGGTAACGGATACCATACGCTGCTTTCCTTCTACGGTGGGAACAGACTCTTCGGACTTGACTGGGAGGAGATGTTCCGGGCGCGTTATGGTTATGACCCATCCCTCTATGACAAGATCAGCCTGTTGGACTATGTATCGAGGATGGACAACAAGAGAGCCCCCTACGATGCCCTGAACAACAATCTTTCCGGCTGCTTCCGGGCTTTGACCGGTGATCCGGATGTGTTCATCTCGCTCGGTTCGTGGGGAACCTATATAGCACTTGATTCCGGAATATTCTGGAAGCACGAGGAACATGAGGAGAAGTGGCGAATGCATTTCTAAAAAGTGAAAACAAACGGGGTGGTATCGTTATGAGGACCACCCCATATTATCAAACGAATTAAATCTTGACTGAAATATGGAGAAGAAAAATATGCCTACAGAAAAGACTATGGACAGGATGGAACTGATTCTGAAAAATTTGAAGGAAGGAAAAACCGTAACACTCGGGGAGTTACAGTCAGCCGGATTCATACTGGCCGCTGACAAGAGTTTCGGAAGGGTGATAAACAAAACCCACCTGAAGGAACTGAAAGGCAGCCTGACAAAAGACGGCTGTATAGAACCTGTTTCCGTATTCTTTGGAGCGGAATATTTTGAAGCTTATCCTGAACGTGAACTGGCTGACCTCAACGACGGAGATAAAAAATATACCAAGGACTCTCCCGAAGTTCCCGAGGTTATCTTTGTTGCAGACGGAGTTCACAGGGTACAGGCACACGTAGAATTACTTTCAGAGGATGAGAGCTACAAGCACACCCTGAGATTCAGACACGTGGAGACTGTTCTTCCCATAGACCGCTGGATCTATGTCAGGAACACCAACAACCGTAACTGGGACTCGAAGGACTGCTCACGCCATATCGCGGCCAGAACGGGCCATGCGAAGAGCAACCTCACCACCGCCGTCAAGTGGCAGGAGGAACTGAAGCTGGGTGAGAAATACGCGTACACCATCCTCAACCTTTCCGACACCTATAAGAAAAAAATGCTGTCGGAGTATATGGAAGCCCCCGACAAGGGACTCCCCATGGTATTGAAGGGTGTGGAGGAGAACATCGACCGTGGCGGGCGTATCCTCCATGCCTTCAGGGTGTGCTGGCGTGATATTCCGAAGATGGTAAGGAACAGCGCGTCGATCAATATGTTCATCGAGGTCTATAACGCGTGCGGTGACAGCATGAAGGAAGCCGTGGTGAGCCTGCTGGTCCTGTTCTTCACCACCCTGGACAAGACCGATGCTGAAAGCGTTGCAGGTGAGAAGGACAATGACGGGAAGGTCAGGCTGTTGAAGGAATGCTGGGACAAGTTCAGCAAGGATATTGAAGACGGGAACCTGAAAGCGGAATATGAACGGAGGGCTTCTGAGGCGGAGAAGGAGTTCGATGACTTGTTCGGAGAGAAGGAGGAGGCTGCTGTAAGTGAGGCTGTTCCTGAAAATAACAAATATCATGGAAAAGCTATATACCAGCCTAATGGAAAAGCTGGAGAATATAGTGGATGGGCCTGCAATTTCTATAACGGATGCAGCAATCAGTGCTCCTATTGTTACCTGCAAAAAGGAAGGAACGCCAAAATCTATACCCCGACACCAACTCTTCAGAAAGCTTTCAAGGATGAGGATGACGCAGTGGAGCAGTTCGGGAAGGAAGTGCTCAGGAATCTTTCCGAGATACAGAAACACGGACTGTTCTTCAGCTTCACCACCGACCCGCTGCTTCCCGAGACGATGGGACTGACCGCCAAGGCTGTGAGGATATGTATGGAAAACGACGTGAACGTGAAGCTGCTGACCAAACGTGCGGATTTCGTGGTACCTTTCTTTGATTACCTTTCAGCCGGTGGAGGATTTGATGAGGATGTCTGCAAGAAACACGTGGCCTTTGGATTCACCCTTACCGGACATGATGATCTGGAAGGAAACTCGTCACCCAACCTGGATCGTATCAGCACGATGAAACAGCTTCATGACAGAGGCTACCGGACCTTCGTGAGTGCCGAACCGGTGATAGAGCCCAAGACTTCACTGCTGATAATCAGGGAGACACTGGACTTCTGTGACCTCTATATGGTCGGTCTGCTGTCCGGTGAGAAGGATTATGGGAAGGGTGATGTGCGTAATCTGGTGGACGAACTTCTGGGGTTGCCGGGAAAACCGAAAATCTACCTGAAGGATTCCGTAGTGAAGATGCTGAAACTGGACCGTAGCACCCTTCCTGAGAATTTCGTGGGGAGTGACTATAATATGTTCGGGTGAGGGAAATGAATCATTAACAACAAATCAAATGAAAAGAAAAATGAAAAAGACATTAGAACAGGAAATGGAAAAGCACCTCTCGCTATATGGAGTGGTGTATTTTGTGATTGAACCGACGGGAGAACTGGGCCTGATTGACGGAACGGGGTGTACTGTCAGCGATTATGAAGTGATACCGGAAACGGTCTATATCGGGATGGACGCTTTCAGTAAGTGTACCGGTATAAGGTCTGTTGACATGTCCGGTTCCCGTGTTAAATGGATACATACTTGTGCCTTCTTCGGATGTGAGAATCTGGAGAGCGTGTATTTCCCGGAATGCCTGGTGAAGGTCGGCTGTTCGGCTTTCGAGGGGTGTCCGCTGAAGGAACTGAAGCTTCCCGGCAGCCTGGATATGATAGAACCGGGCGCTTTCTCGTTCAACAATGAACTGGAGGAGATAACCATACCGCAGGGAGTCACGATGATTGGAGACATGGCTTTCGAGGGCTGTCCCAAACTTTCCCATGCGTATCTCCTCCCTTCGATAGACCATATCGGAAGTAATGTCTTTGACCGCTGCGGTGCCCTTAAAGCCATATTCGTAGAGCAGGGAGAGGAGGAAAAAATCAAGCGTGAACTTTCCCCGGGTATGCAAGGAAAGGTGATGGCAGTGTAAATACGCCTTGAAAAACTTTTCCAGATACAGATTTATAACCTTGACAATTCCCGTCTTGCCGGTAAGGTGGGACGGGATTATTTTTTCCGGTATGACACAACGAATCAGGTTGGAATTTGCTCCACCTCGTCTTGTGTCAATCCTGTAGCCTGCGAAATGATATCGACAGCCACGCCCAATCTTTTAAGGTTACGGGCGTTGTTTAAATTGGCTTCTTTCACTCCCTCTTCCCTGCCTTTATTCAGACCTTCTTCCAATCCTTCTTCTCGCCCTTTCTTCTCGGCCGTTGATATGACACTGTACCAATCCCTGAAATTCTTGAGACTGTCCCAATACTCGCTTAATTCAGTCTTGGAGAACTTCGCTATCTCGGCCGTTTCAAAGAGGCGGTCAAATACCCTGTTCTGTAAGGCTTTGGGACGTTCAAGAAGGGAGGAGAGGTTACGGAGGACAAACAACCATTTGTCAAACATGGTTTCCAGCTCATCCTCGGTCCTGTTGAACTTCGGCATCTCCAGGTAAACGAAGGTAAGCTTGTCATAAAAGACTTTCTTTGTGTAGAGATCGACAAGTTTAACCTCATGATGGAAATACTCAGGGTCAGACGGATCAAAGGAGAAGTTCAGGATACCGACCACATAGACAGCTTTCAGCTCATAGTCCCACTCACCGCGCCTTGCCTGCTCCCGGATAGGGAAGGTGGAGTAGAATACGCTGCGGTCCTTGAAGAACTGTTGCTCGCCACGCTGCATCTCGACAAGGAATTTCTCACCCCTCTCGTTCTCACAATATACATCGAATACGGCGCGGCGGTCATACTCCTGAGTTCCAAGATGCTCCGCGTTGAGATAGGTCACATCCTTAATCACCTCCTCACCGAACAATAGGGCATTGAGGAAGCTGATCAAAAGCTCCTTGTTCATAGCCGTGCCGAAAAGCAGCTTGAATCCGAAGTCCGTATATGGATTCACATATCTGTCCTGTATGCCTTCTGTTCCCATTGATTCCTCTTTTTTACCGTTTAAGACCCGGCCCCACGTAAGAGACAAAACCTCACAGCCGGGTACAACAATCACAAAGATAACGATTATGACGGAATATTCAAGACGGAAGAGATGAATTATGAGAAAAAACAAGAGGCAAGCCATCATAAACTTACCTCTTGTACACTACCTTGACTCTTACTGAAACGGTGTATTCTCCCTCAACATCTGATTCCTATACACTATTCCCCGTTCCTTCCTTGAATACAGTTCCATCCGTGAGACACCAAAGCTTTCACGGTTGGCATTATAGTTGTTGATTGCCATCCCTTCAATGTCATCCTCAGAGATACCATGCCTGCCGAATGTACCGATGAGATATTCCAGGGCAGCATCGTATAAGACACCGTACCGACATAACCATTTTGCTCTTGAGAGTATGGAACTGTGCCTATTTCCATCTTCATAGCTGTCCGGATACTCTTTTCTCCATTTCCTGTCCACGTAGTTAATAAGCGTACTGTCCTTCCATAACCTCTGAAAGCAAGTGTTCTCCTCTATCTCTTCCGGCGTATGAATGAAACAACCGCCTGAACCACCATGATTATAACTCTTCGCAGCAGGTTCAGGAATGGCAGGGTCATATTCAAAGTGGTAGGGAATCAACGTGTCTTTCTCCGGGTTGATATAGACATCAGGATCGAAACTTAGGAAGAACGTGCGGCTTAGATTATGACAACTCTTATCGAATTCATCAGTCCTTGGATATAACCTTTGCTTCACCTGCCGGAAAAGATTGTAATGATGCTCCGGGTTGGTGTTGTCGTGAATCATAGCCGCCTTCACACCTTTATTACCCGGGGAGAACCATACTGCGTAAAGATGGAGAGGATTGGCATATTGTATCAGTTTCTCTTTAAATTCCTGTGCAGCCTCATGTGACCCGAAATCGTCAAAGTCGAGCACAAGGATATTGGAATACTGGTGCAGGTTGGTCGGGTCATCGTTTCTGTAGTCGAATATTCCGGAAGGTGCTATCATGGGGAGTCTGTGTTTCTCCTCCTTGTAAGCCTTCTCTGTCGTCTGCGCCCTCACCATATCCGTTTGTATAGAGAGTTTGGGATTGGATGCTATAAGTTCAAGGATGTGGTCGAAGTTATAATAAATTTTACTCCTTGAATCACCCGAATTAAAGTAGTAGCTTATGTTTTTGTTTATCATATTATTGGATTTTAGATTGTTATTGTATCGTGAACCTTCCTAGAGACCGGACCAGGCTTTTCTTTGGGAGAAAGCCGGTCCTCTCAGTATCTTCGTCTCTCAGGAAGAACCACTATTTTTCAGTAAAGGAGCTATGGAAACGGTTGATGAAAGATTGAAGAGAGAGGCTACTTCGTACCCTTCCAGAGTGAGAGAGAAGAAGGATGTTTTTTGTTTTGTTTATTCTTTTCCTCTCACTTTGGTAGACCGCGAAGCAGGTCTCTTCTTTCATTCTTTATTCTATAACCCATTTGTTCAATATATTAACCCACTTTTTTTCTCTTTCTTATATATATTATTAGACTTTGCAAAAAATAGTGGGTAGCAATATCTTACCATAGTCCCTTTCTCCAGACAGTGGACAAGGTTCTATTTGATCAGCAGTGTTATCTTCATCCTACTTAGAGTGTTGATCAGGCTCTTATACCTTATCCTTTCCCTCGCACATCTTTTTATGCCCAGTATCTCTTCCAGATAATAGAATGTGGCTTCCTTGGTATATTCCTGTTCCATGACAATGGCATTCTGCATATCCCTGTCATATTTGGCCAGAAGTATAATCTCATCCTTAATGTTGCTCCTGATCTTCATGCCCTCCAGTTTGTCCTTCCAGTCCTTCTGTTTCCTGTTGCCGGAGTCCGGGACCTTGTTCCCATTGAAATACAGCTCCATCCCGGCAATGAACCTTTCGTCGAAATCATCCGTATAAAAGACTGTATAGCTGCCTTTCTCATGCTTCCTGATACCTATCCTCGTTATGAGCTGGCTGAAATACCATTCCTTATGTTCCCGGGGAGTTGTGGTAGTACCGTATGCCCTTCTGATTTTTGCAGTCTCGGCATTGACCAGGGACCAGTCACCGCAAAGGACAATCTGCTGCGCATCCCTGTATGAGTTGGTGCTCTTGTTGTCTGCCGAGCCATAGTAGGTGACGTTCAGCAGTGCGGGACTTACGCCTCTCTCCAACAGTTCCCTCCTGGTCCTTTCGGCATATTCCGATTTGCCATTGCCAAGGTCCTCATCATCTACATCCTTCCAGCACACGACCAGTGTGGACCTGTCTATCAGTTCCGAGATCCGGTCCATGACCCTGCCGAACCTGGCCTCATCCCGCCCGCCTTTACGTGCGATGCCGAATTCCACCTTCCTGAACTCCGTTACAGAATCGTATTTGCTTTCAACGTCAAGGAGCTGGAAATTTCTGGAATCTTTCAGGAGTATGTCACCCGCCCCTTCGAATACAAGCACGTGTGTGCATATCCCGATACCTTCAGGGCAGAGGTCGGCAGGATAGAACGTGATACCAATCCTGTCACTGTCCGAAAGCATCCATGAATCATAGTACTTGGGAATGAGCCCCAGTACCACATCCTTTTTTATTCTGTTAATCCTGTATGTCTGGTTGAACAGATCCTTCCTGCCTTTCATGAAACAGTCATAGAAGCTTCTTATCTCCTCCGGTGGACGGCATACCATATGACCGTCGGCATTTACGGTGCTGAACAGGCCAAGGAGCATCCGGTCAAATTCAAAGAAGGGGGTGATGAAGGTCGGCGTCTCGTCAAAAAGGATATAACGCCTCAGGTCCCCCCTCTGCATCAGTCCCCTGAAGTCCCCGTCAAACGGAGCCACCTCTTCCCGTGGCTTATAGATAAGGAAGTAGTTTATAAGGTCTGTCCAGAAACGCACGTGGGTAATCAGAATCACTTTCTTTTCCATCAATATCTCGGGATTGTCCCTATACCGGTCCAAGAAATAGGAATATTCCCTGTCGCTGGATATGATCATTACTTCATCGGCCGATAGGATGCCCCTCTTTCCCGGTTGACCGTCTATGAGATTTTCCCTTATCCAGTCATACATTTTCCTGAGTTCACTCCTGGTATCGACACAATAGAGTATGCCCTCATTGTATTTCTGCCGGATCAGGCTCTTGATGCTCTCGGTCTTTCCCGAACCGCAGCCGGAGGATATTATATACCCTCCCTGCCTGTCCGGAACATCTATCTCCCCGGTCTTGAGCCTCATCCTGAAACCGGGGCCCGTGGAATGGGGAGTGATGTCAAACAGCTCCCTCATCGCCGCCTCCTTCCTCCGTATCATCGATTATGACCCACTCGTCCCGGTACTTATTGACCAGGAACTCATAGTATGATATCACGTCCGACTCGTCGAAGTAGTTGTCGTCAAAGTCGGGTTCCGCCTCCTCCCATGCCTTGAGGTCGGCTCTGATCTGTGCGAGGAGTTCTGATTTCCTCACAATTTCTTTCTTGTTGGTCTTCATTGTTTAAAAAAATTAGTTTGATTAATCGATTGGACATGCTCACTGGAACATGCCCTTATTACACAGATTAGGGCATGACTGGAAATGGCGCGCGTTTTTCATATTTGGAGCGCTATTATATATATAAGGTATAATTGCCCAACGTCCAGCATCCTCCCAAAGCCTTATTACCGAAGAAACAAATACTCACAATGAAGGGCGCCGAAACAAATACCTGAATATAAATTGCCATAGCCGGGAAAAGGCAAAGGGAATTACCGGGGAAATAGACGGCGCTCTTCTTATTTTTTTTCTCTTCCAAATCGCTAAAACACCATTCACAGCCTGCCAGAACCTAATAACTGAATAATAAAATAGCATAAACCCTATGTTTAAAGAGTTCATAAATCAGCTATTGGGACTTGAGCGGGAGCCTATGCCCAATCGTCAGGATACTTGTACCGCACCTGATGTCACCGAAAAAGCGGTATCATCCGAACCTATCCCTGAAAAATACCAAAGAGACATTGAAGCGCTCCGACAGAAATATGGAGACGCTTTTAAAACCGGTCTCTGCATTAATCTAACTTTGCAGGAGGCCTTGTCAATCATGCCGAGGGAAAGGAGAAGGATTGATGTCTATTCCGGTCTTGTCTCTTATCTGAAAAAGGAATGGGACATAACATTATCTATTAAATCACAAAAAACTAAATCTAAAGAACTATGAAGAATTATTTTATAGCGAACGGTGAGATTCTGAACACCGATATGAGTATTGAGGAAATCGAATCACGGGTACAGGAATCATTAGACGAGAACACTTCCGGAATGGCACAGTTCCGGGTCAAGAAGCTGAGTGAGAAGGAAGTCCGTTTCTTCTTTGTCAGGGATTTCCTCTGCGACCCTAATAAGCATATAATTTACGATGCTGATATGGCACTCATCACAGGCCTGGGAATTGGAGCATTCCAGCCACAGACCGTTGGGGGCTACCCTATGATATATCCCTTGAATTTTGCCGGGAAGAACTTCTATACCGACATCACAGCGTTCATCAGGCTTTATAAAATGCTGTTATATGTAGGGGCAGGTGAGCAGCAAATTGAGTATATCGGCCTGAGAACTTATTCGGACCGGATTTTAATGCAGATAATCTTCTAATCCTTATGAATGTATTGGTAGCATGTGAAGAGAGTCAGGCTGTTTGTTTGGCTTTCAGAAAACTGGGTCATAAGGCTTTCAGTTGTGATCTTCAGGAATGCAGCGGTGGATATCCGGAGTATCATTTTAAGGGGGATATGTTTGATGTAATAGCCAATAGAGGTGGAACTTTGGAGAATGGCACTAAATACTTTCTTGACGGTAATTGGGATTTGGTTATAGCCCATCCACCTTGTACATTCTTGGCTGTCTCAGGTGCAAGATGGTATTATCACCCTGACGATAAAAACCTTCCGATAGAACAGAGAAGACCACACCCCAAGTTCCCTGACAGAGCCAAAGACCGTGAAGAGGCAGTCCAGTTCTTCATGGATGTTTCAAAGATAGGAGTGAACAAGCTGGCTATTGAAAATCCGGTAGGTATAATGAGTAGCCGATGGAGGAAACCTGACCAGATTATAGAGCCTTGGCAGTTTGGTCATGAAGCTAGTAAGAAAACTTGTTTATGGTTGAAAAATTTATCTCTCTTGGTACCGACAAATATAGTGGGGAAAGGTGAGGTCTATACTGCAAAGAGTGGTAACAAATCCCCTAAATGGTTCACTGATATATTCTTCTCGGGTGTATCGCCTGAAGAAAGAAGAAAACTGAGAAGCAAGACTTTTCCTGGGATAGCAGATGCGATGGCTGATCAATGGGGAGGTAAAATTGCAGCATAGATAATAACAACAAACACAATGGGTTAACAATGAAAAGTACAATATATACCACAATCGGAGCATCCAACCACTCCGATACAACAAGGGAGGAACATGATTTTTATGCTACATTCCCTGAAGCCATAGACAGATTATTCGAGGTGGAGAAGTTTCCTGATACGATATGGGAACCAGCTTGTGGAATGGGACACCTGTCTAAAAGGATGATAGAACTTGGCAAAAAGGTTCATTCCACTGACTTGATAAATCGTGGTTATGGTACCGGTGGCGTTGATTTCCTGAAAGCCACCGGAAACCCTTATGGAGCTGTCATTACCAACCCTCCTTATAAGATAGTCCTGGAATTTATAGAGAAAGCCCTGGATATATCGGGAGAAGGAACAAAGATAGCCATGTTCCTGAAGCTGACATTCTTGGAGGGAAAAAGACGTAAACCGTTCTTTCAGACCAATCCCCCATTGAAAATCCACGTCTTTTCTTCCCGTGCCGTTGTAGCCAAAGGTGGAGATTTTACAGCAGCCCAGGCAAACGGGAATGCTATCGCCTATGCCTGGTTTGTTTGGGAAAAAGGTTATAAGGGAGATACTGTAGTGGATTGGATCAACTGAAATACGGCGTAGGGAAACGATACATTCCGGAAATGACAAATATAATGGTTATATGACGGAATGGTGTGTTCCCGCTGGATAATATAAATTTATTAAATAACATAGTTTTATGACAAAGAAAAGTACAAATAGTACCCTACAATTGGGTAAGAAAGTATTTATAGCAGGTAAAGTGTATGACCTGCAAGTAATGGACAAGGATGCGGTCGAATCATCGGTGCAAGCATATCTGGACAATGTGATTGGTAAGGACAGGGTTAGGTTCGAGCTATGCACAATCGGAAATATGACCGCCATGTTCTTCCACCGGGGATTTGACTACAGTGCCTATGATGCTGACCCGGTGAAGGATATCATGGATGCCGACGCCTTCATGATGACCGCCCATGAATACGAGGGTTTTAAGATGCCCCGGCCTTTTCCTATAATTCCAGGTTGTGTATATCCTTATCGAATAAAGCAGACCGATTTTCTGGACGCATACCGGAAGAGTGCTAAAATTCTCGGGGCAAGCAAGATAAAGAATGCATGGCTGGATATAGCTCCTCAGTCCATTGTGCTGAGGGTGCAGGTTGGATAAATGCCGGATGTAAAAAAAGGACATAAAAACGGATAATAAAGCTTCGGTACTCAAAAGCAGCATTACTCGCTTTCAAGGATAAAGGCCAGGAACAGGAAGACGGAAACTCTGTGGATTTTCTTCGGAATACATACGGCATGCCATACAGATGATTGCCAAGATCAAAAACAGGACGGTGAAAGCAGCATGATATGAGTTTACTGAAAGAAGCAGAAGAGGTCAGCAGACTTCTTCCGCAACGCCATGTCTTAACAGATAAGAGTATAGGGAAAATACAGAAAAATAACAATAAAAATGGCATATGAAGTGAGCATCCTCTATCATCTTCATATGCCATTGTATTTTGTAGGAACATTTACTGAATATCCGAGACTGTAATTTAAACTGTGTCAGTAACGAATAAAATTATAATCTTTACTAACACAGTTTTTTTATGAGCAAAGATTTCAATTTTGAAGAGATCAAGAACAAGGCTTTGGAACAGCTTAAGTATGATAAATCCTTGTTAGGCAAAGACGGTGCTTTTGCTCCGTTATTGGAACGCATCCTCAATGCTGCCCTTGAAGGCGAAATGGATGTGCACATGGACGATCATGAACGTTCTCTTGGTAATCGTCGTAATGGTTATACCCCTAAACAGGTTCAAACACCTCTTGGGGAAGTTACCGTTCATACTCCCCGTGATCGTGACTCTACTTTTGAGCCGGAGTTTATTAAGAAGCGCGAACGGATTTTAGCTGACGGTGTTGCTGACCGCATAATCGGTTTATATGCTTTGGGTAATAGTACCCGTGAGATTAGCGACTGGATGGAGGAGAACCTTGGTAATCGCGTATCCGCCGAGACCATCAGCTCCATCACCGATCGCGTTCTTCCAGAAATTCAGGCCTGGCGCAGCCGGCCTTTGGAAAATGTATATGCTATTGTCTGGATGGATGCTATTCATTACAAAGTAATGGATGAAAAGAATCGCCCTGTAACGCGGGCTATTTACAATATCATCGGTATTAACCCTGATGGATATAAAGATTTATTAGGGATGTATATCTCTAAAAGCGAAGGCGCCAACTTTTGGCTCTCTTGTTTGAGCGACATACAATCCCGTGGCGTAAAAGACATTATTATTGCTTGTACGGATAACCTGACAGGTTTTTCGGATGCCATTAGAAGTGTTTTTTCCTGAAACAACTGTCCAGACTTGTATTGTTCACTAGATTCGCAACTCCATTAAGTATGTGGCCAGTAAGAATCAAAAGAAATTCATGAAAGACCTTAAACTTGTTTATTAGGCTGTAAGCAAGGAACAAGCCGAAGTGGAATTGGATAATCTGGAACTTAAATGGGGAGAAGACTATCCTATTGTTATTAAATCCTGGCGAGATAACTGGGACAAGCTATCTGCTTACTTCCAGTATTCAGACGACATTAGAAAGATGATTTACACCACTAATACTGTAGAGGGGTATCATCGTCAAATCAGGAAAGTAACCAAAAATAAAGGTGTATTTACCAGCGATACAGCTTTGGAAAAGTTAGTCTATCTGGCTTACCGGAACATACGTAAGAAGTGGACCATGCCACTGCCTAACTGGGGGAAGACAGCACAGCAACTGGCTATATTATACCCGGACAGGTTCAAATTGTTTTAGACAAAATACATTATATCAACTTATTTATTAGTTTTGTCAGACCAACAAAACGATGGTGATACTTTGTACCATTGAAACCAAAAACGATTAGGGGATTGACCCCTAACCGTTTTTACCAACAAAACTCAGGTTTCTCATTACCCATTGAGATAGGAAAGCGAAAAAACTGAATATTTTAAAAGGAAAGCGAGAGCGCTGACACAGTTTAATTTACACGCCCGAATATCCCTAAATTATCCGGTATCCTTATTCTTTTCAAAACCAAATAGTATAATATTGTACACTAAGACAATGGTCAAATGCCAAAAAGATCAAACTTCCTCAAGATGTAAAGCAACACTAGAATACTCTTTTCTTAATAGGCTTTTCATTGCTAAACCATTTTCCATAAGAACTCTACCACTGAATACTTTACCATCTAATGCGCAAGGTTTTTCTTCGTTTTCCGGAGTTAAATCTTTAACTCTATAATTTTTTTCAGCACAAAGACCAGATAACTTCACTACAGGTATTATTGAATTAATAAAATGTTCTGTCTTATATGCATAGAAAACAGCTTCACTCTCTTCAGAGTTCACATACATAAGAGAAGCTAACCCTTTATTATCATAAGGGGATACTAGGCGATATAAATCTCCAAACTGAACTATTCTACGAACACTCTTATATGCCATAATAGCACGTTTAGCAAATGCCTTTTCAACTTGAGTCATATCTTTTGGTTGTATTTCCATACCCAAGCGTCCTGACATTGCCACATCAAAACGGAATTTCAAAGGTATTTGTCGTCCTGTTTGATGATTTTTAGTTGCACTAACATGTGAAGCCATTGCCACAGCTGGATAGAATGTTGAAACACCCCACTGAAGATATATACGCTGCAAAGCATCAGTGTCATCACTTGTCCAAAATTCATTAAAATAAGGAAGCCAACCATAGTTAACACGACCACCACCACCTGCGCATGCCTGAAGAACTAAATCTGGATATTTTGCACGAATTCTTTCAACAACTTTACGTAAGCCACGATGATATTCTATATAAATATGTGACTGCTTATCTCTAGGTAGATAAAATGAACCATAGTCTTGAATGGAACAGTTTGCATCCCATTTCATATATTTAATTTCAGGATTACGTGTCATTAATGAGTCTACAACACCAAAAACAAAATCCTGTACTTCAGGATTGGAAAGGTCAAGAATAACCTGTGTTCCTCCACGACCTGTTGATACAGGACGATTCTCTACTCGGAGAATCCATTTAGGTTTATTTTCAAAGAGCTCACTCTTCGTATTTGAACTTTCAGGTTCAATCCAAATGCCAAATTTTATATTATATTTTTTTGCAGAATCTAGAAGACCATTTATCCCTAATGGAAGTTTTTCCTTGCAAACTTGCCAATCACCAAGAGATGATTTATCGTTATTACGAGGGTATTTATTTCCAAACCAGCCATCATCCATTACAAAAAGTTCACCACCTATTGCAGAGAATTCTTTCATCATATTATCCATCCCACTTTGGTTTACCCTGAAATAAACCCCTTCCCAACTATTAAGTAGAACATCACGATTTTTATCTCCTCCCCATAGTTTATACTGACGTGCCCACTTATGAAAAGCTCTGCTGACACCACCTTTACCACACTTACTATATGTCATACAGAATTCAGGAGTGGAAAAGATCTCCTCGCGTTCAAGCTTGTAAAATGAGGTTTCTTCATTTATACCAGCACTTACAGAAAGAGTTGTATTCGACGCTATAACCTTTATTAAATAGTTACCAGTCCATGCTAACGTTCCACCAAACACATCTCCACTTTCTTCAGTTGCCCTACCATTCATTGACAAAAGGAAAGAGGGATTATCTTGCTCAGTATTACACATTCCGTCTTTGTTAGATATTACCTTCTGTCCATTTGTTAATTTTTCTTCCTCCATAGTATGCTCTGCAGCCCAAGAACCATGAAAATGTGTCATCCAGTTATCACCGCGTTGCAATGGAAGAAATGCTGATGCAAAACGATATAAAGTGACAGACTTTTTCCCAGTATTCTCTATATCAACCCAAGTTGTAATTACATCTGTTCCTTCATAAGCTTTAAAGAACTGTTTAATAATAAAGGGATAAATGCTATCTTTCATTGTAATTTCCACTATATTCCCATCTTTATCAGAAAAACGCCGTACATTTGATACAAAAAGATCAAGTGTCATATTCCCATCATTGTGCATTACAGCTACTGCTTTTTCATTGTCAGTCTTATTTGTGCCAAAGGCTGGATAAGTCTCTTTATTCATAGCTACCCCAGAATCAAATATATCCTGGATTTCATTTTCAGATATACGCGCACCATAATATTGATACATTGGCTTATCTCCCACTGTAGCAGTCAGTAACATTGAGGTGTTTTCTGTAGAAAGAAGAAAATTATCTGCACGTAATGAACCTGCAAGAATTAAGAAAAAAAATAACACTTTTAACCTCATAATATTAAATTATTTAATGTTTTAAATATTAATAAATATACATATTCAACATTGAAAAATAGATTCTTTTATCTGCATCTTTCGCATCTTCTATTTAATTTCACCTATCTCTATTTCAGGTATTACCCAGTTGTCTGTACGGAATGGAGCTAAAGGTAAACCATAGTTGGTCTTTATATTTGCTTCAGGACAGTGATTCTTAAAAGCATAACGTACTGCAACTGGGTCAGAAACAGAATCAGAACTAATAATAATCTTGTTTTGCCACCACTTCATCCGAGCTTTGGCATCATAAAATACACGATCTTTCCCGGCAACCTCGAATCCTCCCATCCGTAATGTACTATCTTCATCAAAACCTACAAATGAATTAGGATCATTAAATTTATTTGGTTCAGATACGTTATTAAATGACAGAATAAGTGTATTATCCTTTTTCTCCATAGATTTAAATGTTGGAGCAGAAAAAGGTAGTCCTTCAATACCATAATCATTACGGAGGGCCAACATAGCCAATCGCTGACCTACTTCAAATTTCTTTGCAGGATGGATACACGTCGGATGACCTAGATCAGTAGTTGCAGCAACACCTACGTTTTCAAGTTGCGATGCAGCCTGATATTGAGCTTCGATGACAAGTGGAAGAGAGCGTAAATTATCTCCCTCATATCTATACGGAGCAAGTTGAGTCATATAAAAAGGCATACTGTCATTCCCCCAAATTTTTCTCCATAATTTTATGAGAGCTACTTGCAAATCCTTATAATCGTACCAATTTAAACGATTGGAGCACCCCTGATACCATATAAACCCTTTAGCTGTAAAATTACTTATCGGAAGAATCATTCCATTAAATAGTTTTTGAGGGGCACTATTTTCACTTGTCCATTTAGCTTGTACCTTTTTATCAATTCCTTTAATACCATCAATAGATTCTTTATTCATCCAAGTCTCAATTGTTGATCCACCCCAATTAGACGTTACAAGTCCTACAGGAACACCAAGCATTCTATGTAAGTTAAGGCCGAAAAAATAAGCTGTGGCACTAAATGAAGCAACAGATGCAGATGAAGAACAAAGCCACTCAGATTTACAATCATATGTCTGTGTATCCGTAGAATTGCGCGGAACAGTAAACATTCTTATGTCAGGATATTCATTTGCATTCATTACATAATCCAAACAATTCTCTACAGGCTGATTGATAAATCCACATACAGGCATTTCCATGTTAGATTGTCCTCCACATATCCACACCTCTCCCAAAAGTATATTTTCAATTACCAACTCCTCGCCATCGTTAAAGGTTATAGATTGTGGACCACTAGCTTCATTTGTTGCAACTTTAACTTTCCAATTGCCATCACAATCTGACTTAACCTTATACTCCATCTGGTTCCAAGACGTTTTTATTGCAACGTTTTTGTTTGGAGTTGCATATCCCCAAAGATTCACTTCTGAGTTTCGTTGGAGCACCATATTGTTTCCTATAATCCCAGGAAGTTTAACTTCTGCTTTAAGTATTAAAGTTATAATGCTTATAAATATAAAAAAAGATATCCGTCTCATATTATTTGATATTTATATTCTTACAGTAATTTTGAACAAAAGGATTTTGCTCATCTAAAGTATATGGGTAATAATCAGTTTTTTCAATAGTATTATTCTTAAAGGTCAATCCATCTACACTGTATAAATTCAAGATTCTTGGATCAAAGACCTTAAATGTATTATTCTCTATTAGAATATTTTGATGATAATAAACGCCAGCTTCTTTATTAGGAATCCCACTACCCACTGCGATACAAGCACGCCCCCACGTAGGATATCCAAAGTTCCCATTTTCGAAAACATTATTTCTTATAACTACATCTCTTACACCTGATTGTTCATACCAATAATTACCATCACCTTCAAACAAAATAGCTGCACCTGGTATAGAAAAATAGTTGTTCTCTATCACAATTTTCCCTCTAGAACCAAGGAGTAACCCTCTTGCTCTATTCCCACGCATATTACATCCACTTATTAATACGTCTGGATAACTGTTATCTTCCGCAATAACCATCTTTTCTTTTAATCTTTCAGGAATTGAATCATGAAGGGTAATATTCGCAAATTGCTTATTAAGGAGCTTTGATGATTTAACTGTCCCATACCCTAATATCTCAAGAGTTGTATTATCTACAAATTCAATTCTATCACCAGGGTTAAGAAAGTCTATACCATATTGCCCTGAGTTTCTCCATCTAAGATACAATTCTGTTGGAGATACAATTTTATCTACAGCCATATACCAACCATGAATATTGGTAGCATCATCCTTTTGATTATGGAATATACAATCAATCATTTTAATATAACCCTTACAGTTTACAAAATGGGTTGCATCGGCTGTGATGGAAATCATCCTACCTTCAGCAGGGATAACCTTCAAACGTAAAAGTTCAATATCTTCACTGCTTTGAGCAATTACTCCCATACCTCCACAATGATATAGAGTGACATCTCTTATACCGATATTTTCACTATTGCTTATAAAGAATGCAGGATTATAGCGTGCTGTTGCGCCAAGTACCATGATATTCCCAGGAGTTCCTTTTATATCCTTATGGAAAATTCGAACAACATGGTCTTTTATAGGTTTTGCTTCTATAGTCTGTTTTGATAGCCAATAATCCGAAGCTAAATAAGCGGGCTCCCTTCTTTTAGCATCAAACTCTAGTAAACTAGAAAAAAGGTAATTATTACGTTTATCGTCTGTAAAATAAAGGCAACCGTTAATAATATTATACTTATAGTCTTCCGGAAAACGAAGATCCATATAGCCATCACCTACAGCTAAAATTTCTGCTTCTGAATGAAAGGTACGAGTATAATCTACAGAAAAACCTTTAAAACTTACATTCTTGCAGCCAACAGCACTAAAAGGTGAAATAAAACCTGTAAACAGTAACTTAGTATTTTTCCCAACTACTTTAAAATCATTCATTCCATCTAAATCAAAAGCTATACGCTTAAGACTTTCCGTGTTATTGCTTATAAATTGGTATTTTTCATATGAAAAATCTGGTAGTATTTTTAATACTCCCTCAGGTAGAACGAGAGAGTCAGCCTTTGTTTCACGACAAAACTCTAATGCTTTACGGATAGCTGGCATTGCATCAATTTGAGCTTGCCCTTCTTCCAGATAATTTTCGAGATACACAGTTCCTCCTTCTGTACGACTACAAGAGATTGCTGTAGTTAACAGACAAAATAAAATTGCAATATTTGTAAATGTTTTCATATAAAAGAGTTTTAAAGTTATTTGTTTTTCTTGATAATTAAAGCACTACCGCCTCCCATTGCCATATTTAATACCACCTCTGATGTATTATCAACTTCATATTGTTTAATGGTATATTTTTCTGGTGAATTTGATGAGTCGTCAGAATCAGATAGTTCTGAAACCAAATATTTGTTTCCCTCTTGCAAAAATGACAATGAAATAGTAATTTTCCTATCATCCCAATTTGTTATTCCACCGATATACCAAACACCCTCTTTTTCGCGAGCAGTAACAATATATTCTCCAATTTTTCCATATAGAATTATAGTATGATCAAAAACAGTTGGTATTGAAGCTATATATTCGGTACAAGGGATATCAGATAAATATCTTGAAGGGGAGTCACAAAGCATCACAAGAGGAGAATCGTAAACAATATATGATGCTACCTGATGGGCTCTTGTACCTTGGCTCATCGGCTTATGATAATCAATTCTGAATCCCTCTTTTGATGCATTAATATATGCTCCCTGTGTGTAATCAACAGGTCCAACAACTTGACGTATGAACGGAAAAGTTACATCGTAAAAAGGCATATTAGGATTTTGCCATTTCAATTCTTCCAATCCAAATACACCTTCAAAATTTAGTATATGTGGAAACGTCCTATTAAGACCAGTTGGCTTATAAATTCCGTGTAAATCAAGTATCAAATGATGTTTTCCTGTGGATTCAGCAATGCGATAAACCATATCAACACACTCTTGATCATCTCTATCGAAAAAATCAACTTTAAAACCCTTAATTCCTAATTCAGAGTAGTATTTGCACGCTTGTTCTAACTTTTCATCTAAAACATTAGCTACAGCCCATATTATTAAACCCACATTCTTAAGGGACGCATACTCGATTAACTCTTTTAAATTAACTTCATCCTTTATTTTCATTATATCATCTTTATCAGACCATCCTTCATCGATAACAACATAAGGTATATTAAAGCGTGAAGCAAAGTTAATATATTCCTTATAAGTGGCTGTATTAACACCTGGCTTGAAGTTAACATCTGTAAGTCCATAAGAGTTCCACCATTCCCAAGCAGCATGACCTGGCTTAATCCAAGAAATATCACTATATCTCCTTGGTTCTGCCAACTGATACACCAAATTATTTATTGGCAACTCAATGTCATTTTCTGCTATTGCGATTATTCTCCATGGATAAGTTCTTTTACCCTCTGTTCTTGCTATTACATCCTTACGTGTAGCAACTTTAATCTGACTACGAGTTGGAGTTACATACATACTATCTGGCATATGGGCAAATTTAGCAGAATATCCCCCTACAATTCCCTCAAGGAACATTCCAGGATAAGAACGTAGATCAGACTCACATATAAGGATATTAGTCTCATCTTCCATTTTTACAAGTAAGGGAAGGAGAGCTAATGAAGATCCGGAACCAAAATCACTTACTTGTTCGCTTGTATATTCACTCTGATAAGCATTTGCTAACAAATCTTTTCCTTTAGAATAAGGTACCCAAGCTCTTGGATTACCATGAAATAAGAATTGTGCAAGTTCATCTTTTATCACAGTTGAATCCTCAAACGCAGTCTCGAATCTCCAAGCAACACCTTCATCATAAGCTCTAACACTTAGAGACCATCCATCTGTAAAATCAATGCGCATAAAATTCCATTTAGAAGATACATGCCTTTGACGATAAAAAGGGGTATCAATATCTTCGAAATCTGTACCTCTTTTCACTTCATAGTCTTTTATACCATAACCTAGTGTTTTCCCATTTCCTAAAACTATGGCTATTTTAGAGGGCGTAACCAAACATTTTCCGTTGTAATAAACTGAGTATGTTAGAGTATCTTGTACACTAAGTACCATTTGAATCTTCTTGTCAGGAGAACATAGTGTAATAGAATTATTATCTTTTTGACATGAAGACATGAAGATAATGATAAATATTATCAAATTTACATATGGAATTTTTCCCTTCATATTCACCAAATTATAATTTAACACTTATTTTTTCGCCGTCTTCTATGGCATATTTCTTCTGACCTTTCTTAGAGTTAATGACAACCTTCAACTTTTTACTACTAGTTCGATTAATTATTATATCTATATTATCACTAAATGCTTTTATGTTTTTAATACTCATACTTTCCCATGAAGTAGGCATAGAAGGTGTTAAATCGAAGCTACGGAAACCGGTAGGTTTCATACCAAATAGGCCTTCTGTTATAATTCGACAATAAAGCCCACTTTCTGCAGAAAGATGGCGTTGAGAACCTTCTGGCCATGCCTCTATAGCATATGGAACATGATCACCAAGAAGACGTCTCGCTGAATAATATTTCAATTTTTCTGTAGCAATATCAGCCATACCGGCGGCATAGATACCTCTAAGAGCATATAAAGTAGAACGATCCCAAAAAGTAGTACTACCCTGAGCTGTCAATAAGCCATCTTTTTTCCAAAGAAACGGACTACACAAAGCTTCCACTGTAGCTTCGGCACGATCAAAGATTCCGACTGTTAATGGAATACAAATCCACGATCGAAGAATCTCATTACCATCATAATATCTGTAAGTATTAAACCCACTAACAGTAGCGCCAAAATACTTCTCAATATTGATTTTCAACGTTGCTGCTTTACTGCGATATGCCTTAATAATAGAGGAAGACATACCAAGTTCACTCGCCAAATTAGCAGCAGATAGTAATGCATCATAATAAAGTGATGAAGTACATAGATTTGCATCGCCATCTTCAAATCGTCCTTCTAACTCATCTGTATCAGACATAACCACACCTTCTATATTAAGTTTTCTATCACAATATTCAAGACACCACTCTATCAAAGGCCAAAGTTCCTGTGCAATAGATTTATCTGCATACGCAAGGGAAAAACGGGAAGCTCCATACGCAACCATAGCAGCATCACCTCTATCTCCAGCACCAGCCCAGACATCAGTACCTTCAGCTATGATTGAACTTGGAATAGGATTAAAATCAGAGTTTATAAAACGACTAAAATGACGAAAAGAGTTGATTGCCGACTCGTTACCACGCCAATATCCTAAATATGGGAAGAAAGGATTAACATACTCAGCCTGATCGTTAGCCCAAATTGCTGCATAGTATGATTCTCCTCCTGGTGCATGCATATACCCTCCTTCTGTTTTAAAAATACTTTCACTTGTGCGGATTTTTGCATAGCGGAACATTGTATTGATAATTGCGTCAGGTGTCTCTAAAACCAAAGAACTATCAATATCTTTATTAATGAAATTTATACGTTCCTGTAGCTCACTTGTAACATCCACGGTATATTGGGGCTCAAAAGCTTTACGTCCGGAAAAGATAACATCAAAGGTAATGGAATCACCTTTTCTTAATACATAAGAACCTGATCCTTGCACTCTTGCTTCAATGATATAAACTCCATCTTTTCCTAAAGAATCAAGTGTCTTAAATACTTGAGAAAACTCTGGAATATATAGAATAAGATCACGTTCCCTTATACTAGTTATTTCATACCGTTCACATAAATATGGTTTATTCATTGAAGGGAAAATTGTCCTTGAAAGAGTTATAGCAGGAACTGGTGAAGTCCCCTTTCCTGAGCCAATATTCTGCTTTCCTACACAAAATGTCTCCTTACTCTGGAATAAACCATCAATATAAACAGACTCTGTCTTTGGATTTCTAAGAGCAAGTCCATCTATACTAATAAGTGATGGCACATCTAAAGCAATTCTGTGCATTAAACTAGCATGCGTATTATTGGGAAGTCTGCGCAGCATTGGAAACACTAATGAACGCTCTGTAGTTAAAGCACAGTTTTCGTCAACACCCCACCGGAGCACACAAGCCATCTGCTCACCAGACATCTCAATATGGTCATTATGAGGGAGCTGATTGTTGACTATATTCCACTCAATTGTCCCGTCTTTAGAAATTTCCCATCTAGATTCTGACGTGCTGTTCTTTGGAGCATCATAAACATCTCCTCCTTCATTTGAAGCCGAATTTGGTGATTTTAAAGCTTTTACATTCTTTAAATATAGAAGAGTTTCATGAGTTTCTTTACCTTCAAATGTTGAATTTTCAATTTCATACAGTGGTAACCAAGCATAAGCTACCATAGCACCATAAGTAGCACTGACAAAGACATTCGAATACTTAATACCAAACTCTTCCGATTTTGGAAAGATATTAGACGTTTCTAAATACACTTCTCCTTTATTCCTTGTTATTATAGAATATATTGGCTCTGGATTTACACTATAAGAATACCAATCTACTGGATAGAATGAAAGGTTGGCATCTTGAACAGGATTCCCTTGAGGATCCAATATCTTAAAGGAAAGATATCTTGGGAGCATATCAACGACAAGATTATCAATCTCGACAATCTTATCCTCAGCATAGTTAATCATATTAATCGCATACTTACTCCAAAAAGTTTCGCCATATGGATAATTCATTATACATCGAGTACCATAATATGGTATCGGCGCTATTGGGTTCTTGTCGGCATCCACTTTCATTGCATAAATGTCTGGCATACCCCTACTATGTCCAAACTCATGAATAATGCCATCAATAGCCTGTTCTGTAAAAGGGTTATTAAATCTATCATTATGGATTCTTGCATGATAAATCGTTTGAATATTTGCTCCATACCATCCACCTCCAACTTCTTTAGGATTCGATTTGTAGCCATCTATTACAACCAAATAGTCATGTTCAGGATGAGGTTTATATACCTCATTTGTTGAAATACCATCATATACATAGAATGAATTCCAATCTACCTCAAAATTATATAAAGCATGAAATTGATTATTGTCATTAAAAGCTCTGTTGACACGATTAAACATACATTCAACGTTCTGCTTAACTTTGTCGATACCTCCTAATGAGTCTACTGATTCGGAGTCAATACCTACTTTGACGCTAAATCTATAAATTGGCTGCGTAAATGCTGCTATACTAAATAGCCACAATAAAACACAATGTAAATACCTAAGTTTCATTTTAAAAAAACAATAATTATTAGTACTAATTTCTATAGAACTTGTAATCAGATTTAACTCCTGATGAGTGTCGCAAAATCATAGTTGAATCATCCTATATAGTTTGAATACGTGTAAAAGTTGCCAGAGGTTTTAAACGTTGGGAACTTTCTACAGCCTTATTACACACAATAACATAAACAAGTCTCTTATTCATATACAAATATTTATCCATAATGCACAAGATTACATAGTTTAAAATACCATCACTATTCTTTGACTCAGCATTACGCTTATCAAAAAATGGCAACAACTAACTAAACTTACTCCATGATATAAAAGAGTATTCATTATATTACGGTTGCTATGATTTATAAACATCCATACAGATATAAAAGTGACTCATACATTTTTAATGTATTATTTAAGAAAATGTAATGTGACTAATATGTCAGATAACAGTCTCAAACATATACTTATCCAGAGTGAATGTTTAAGAAAGTTTACTAATAGTATCTCTCTACTTGAAGTAGAGAGATACTATTAGTAATAAATTAGTTACCAGAAATAGGATTCTGTTCGTCTTGTGAAATTGCCTTATTTCGAGTAAATTCTATATCAGGAATCTGACAAAAATAACGATAGTCGTTAGCTTTTAGTGTAGCAATATTACCTGCTTTACTACCCCAATAAAGAAGTCCTTCATTAAAGTGACCTGCATAGTTATTTTCCAAGGATTCACCCTCACGTATAACATCCTTTTGAAGGCGTAAATTATCAAACATCCCTGTAACTGTTTCTCCAAGGAGTTCTTTTCTACGCTCAATATAAATTGCTTCAAGAAGTTCATCTTTATCAGTAGTTGTTGTAATTTTACTTACGTTTCGTGCACTCTGAAGTGTCTGAAGATAATTTAATGCTTCTGGTATTTTATCAAGATGCACTGCTGCCTCTGCCATCATTAATAGCATCTCTGAACTACGAATAAGACAAATATCTGCACGCGTTTCACCTTGTTCTCCTAAATGTAAGAACTTGTTATAAGCCCATTTGGATTTAGTCATTTTATCAGGGTTATTTGTACGATGCCATAGCATATACTTGGCGTAGTCATTACTTACATCAAGAATATCTTCATCTTTTACATCTTCAGTTTTATCCAATCGAGATGCACGATAATCCGTTTCATCACCATCGAATAATTTAAGCCATTGATCAGTTACAAAATATGTGATATAAGAATAAATATATTGAGTATTATTACTTTCACCTGCTGATGGGGGAAGATTAAACCACATATTAAACGGCGTACTAGTTCCTGCATTTGAAAGTTCTGTATTTTGATATCCCCAAATAAACTCATTATATTGATTCTCGATAAAGTCATCGAAACCACCACACCACTGCTCTTTAGTTAAAAGAGTCTTGTGATTTTCATATGCTGCGTTTGCATTGTTAAATACTTCAGACCAGTCTGTAGCCATTACCAAGTACACACGTGCTAACCAGGAACAAACGACCTCATAATCAATGCGCCATGGTTCACTTGTTTGATAGTCCCTTAACTCAATCTTTGCATCATTAAGATCTGTTACAATTCTATTATAGATATCCTCCACTGTTGAAAAAGGCATTGAATCAGGATCTGAAGAACTAGTCCTAAGAATAACTCCTCTTAATGACTTACCTACGGCATAGGTCTTCTGATAATTCATAATAAGATTAAAATATGAGATTGCACGAATGGCTTTTGCTTGGCCGCTTATCTCCTTTTTATCAGAATCAGGACCTGTTGCACTAGTAAGTGCATCCAGAATTATATTACAGCGATTTATATGATCATAAAATTGGCTCCATATCGACTGCGTATAAAATCCTGATGCTTGAGTTCTACTATCTGCAAAAGTGTAAGCCGTATGCTCACTTGTACCCATTCCCTTAAGTGAAGTAATATCTGTTCCTGCTAGTGGGTAATAATGCATCATACCTGTCAGACCAGCCAAACCACGGTCTGAAGCATATACAGTATTCCCCATCAATAGTCCATTATAAGTGCCTACTAGTATCTTATCAAGATTACTTGTATTTGATAACACAATTGTATCATCTGTTGCGGTTGAAGAATTAATGTCCAAGAAATCTTCACATCCTGTATTTAATATACCAAAGAAAACAACCGCGATTTTTGCCAGTTTTATAAATATATTCTTCATAAACATTTATTATCTAGAGTTAGAAAGTAAGATTAAGTCCAAACATATAAACTCGACGACCACCACCGTATCCTTCTGTATCTGAATTTCCATTATATGTATTACCGGAGATACCAGTTTCAGGATCCGTATAATATTTGGTTGCTTTACCGAATGTCAAGAGATTATCTCCTGAAAAATATATGCGTGCATTTTCAAGACCTATCTTCTTGGTTATATATTTAGGCAATGTATAGCCTATTGTTACATTTCTAAGTCGGAGGTAGTCATTATTTATAATGTAATAATCACTATAACCTATAGCTGATATCGAACGATTTGTCATAAAGTTAATGGGTGTTTTAGCGCTTGAGTCACCAGGACCACTCCAGCGATCTTTAACTAAATCCAAAACAGGAGAAACGCCTACACGACTATAAGATGCAAGTTCTGATTTATTATAGCAATACATATGTCCACCTAAGGAATAATAAAGCATAAAGGAAGCATCAAAACCGTAGAAGTTAAATGAATTAGTTAGCGAACCATAAACTTTAGGTAGTGCAGAGCCAACGAACTCATAATCATCTTTAGTTAGAGCTGCTGTTTTATTTACGACTGAACCATCCTTTTTATAATAGGTAGCATAACCGCTTTCTGGATCAACACCAGCAAATCTCGGTGCCCAAAAATCATATAATGATCCTCCCTCTTCAAGCTTGTACCAAGCAACAACATTTGACCAAAAACCAATTTCTGTTGGAAGCTTAGTAACTTCATTTTTTAAAGTTGACATATTAACATCTATACGCCATTGGAATTTATTTTGATTAAACAATTGAAAACCAAGTGTAGCCTCAAAACCACTATTTCTTATATCTCCAACATTAGTATTAATACCCGTAACATTACCAACTTGCGCAGATAAAGGAAGTTCTTGATAGTAAAGAAGACCATCAGATGATCGTGTGTAATATTCCAATGTACCATTCAACCAGCTAAACAATGCAAAATCAACGCCAATATTCCACTGTTCATTTTTCTCCCAATGTAATTTAGGTGTAGCTAAAGAAGCCGGCTTAAGTCCTGAAATATTATACAGATTATTAGACTCATATGTACCTTGGTAAGCATAGAGGATTCTGCTACCTCCTTTTCCATTAGACTGACGCGGAATCAAGCGGTCATTTCCAGAAGTACCATAAGAGCCTCTAATCACCAGATTGTCAATCCAATCAAAATCTTCCATAAACTTTTCATTAGAGATTCTCCAAGAAGCTCCGGTTGACCAGAAATTACCCCAACGAGATTCTGGAGCGAAACATGATGAACCATCACGACGGAATGATCCTGATAAATAATATTTATCATCATAATTATAGTCAAGCTTACTGATATATGACAGCAATGCATATCTATCACTGAATGAACTAGACCAATAATCCTTGGTGGCTGAATCTACTTGGAACTGATTCATTTGATAAATACCGCTACCGCCACCTGCTGTATACTCAGTACGTTGATAATACGCTTCCTGACCGACCAGAAAACTTATGTTATGCTTATCAAAGCTTTGATTCCAAGAAAGAATATTTGAATTTGTAACAGACATTGAATGAAAATTAGAGCGTGAAGCACTACCTCCTGATGGACGTATAGTATTTCCCCAAGGTTCGGATTGCCCACTTCCCCATATCGCAGAATCATAAGTGTATGAGCGAGAGGTATTATCGTCAAGATTTAATGTAGTCTTAAACTTAATATTATAAGGAAGAGAAATTTGAGCATAATAGCGAGCATTTAAATTAGAAGCATCATTATTACTAAAATTATCATTGTTGTCATTATCCCAATAATCACCTCTATTACTCAAAGGATGAACACCAAAGAAACTGGTATATGCACCATATTGTAAAACTCTTTCACCTGTCATTTCCGAGCGCACCCAATCTGTATTTGATGCATTACGAAGATATGGTGAAGCTAAAGTCATATTATAATTCAATGCACGTGTACTACCACTTGAACTCTGGCGGCTATAGGCATAGCGCAATGAACCACCCATAGCTAACCACTTATTTATCTCAGAGTTAACATTAGCAGAAAAGGAATATCGTTTGTAATAATCTCCGCCTCCATATCCTTTATCATCTAGAAAACCTGTAGAGATAAAGTAATTTGTTTTCCCATTTTCAGTAGCACCTGATATATCAATACTATAATTTTGACGGAGTTTTCGCTTGTAGTATGCACCATACCAGTCCCAGTCATTTTCATTCCAAGCATAAGTAAGATTAGGATTGATGTAAGGATTACCATTACCATCATGAAGTACCCAATCCTCATCGATATGGTTGAAAGGCGAAACGTAAATAGGCTTTCCTGTTGGGTCTTTCCCTTGTGCAGTAAATATTTTACCCAAGAGAGACTGAGATGCATAATCTCCAGCTTCTTGCTTAGAGCAGCCACCCTCAAAATAATATTTATCATTGTATAGACCTTCCCAATAAAGAAGCAATGTTTGTTTTGGATCGGCTTTCTTTCCATATCCTACTGCATTGTCAGAAGTACCCCAGGAGGCATTAAAGTTTACTTTAACCTTTCCTGCTTTACCTGTTTTAGTTGTTATAATAACAACACCATTTGCTGCACGAGATCCATAAAGAGAAGCTGCTGCAGCATCCTTAAGCACAGTAAGCGAGGCTATATCATTAGTATTAATAGAATTTAATGAACCATCGTAGGGTACTCCGTCTACAACGTACAGAGGTGTAGTATTACCAGCCATATTAGCGATACCACGAATAGAAATACGTGCTTCAGCACCAGGATTACTCGCATCTTGACTAACATTTACACCTGCCGTTAGCCCTTGAAGGGCATCAGTAAAACCAGTCCCCTGAAATTTTTTAATTTCATCCGACCTTACTACTGAAGCAGAACCTGTAAAAGAAGACTTCTTGGTCGTGCCATAAGCTACAACTAGGACCTCATCCAGTTGCTGGGTGTCAGGCTTTAATTTGATTTTTAAATTAGTAGCTACCGCTACTTTTTGTGTTTGATAACCAATGTAAGAAATCTCCAAACTTTTAATGCTTTTTTCCACTGACAACTCAAAAGAACCATTTACATCCGTAATTGTACCATAAGCAGGAGTGGCAATCACTGATGCTCCGACAACAGGTTCGTCTAGCTCATCTAATACGATACCTCGTATTTTTATTTGCTGAGCAAAAGTCGTTCCCGAAAAAAGAATGCAGAACGTAACAAAAAGCCACGAAAGTTTTAGTGTTTTCATCATACTTTTGTTTTTTAGTTAATAATAAGGTTTTATTTTAAAAATCTCGAGACAAAAATACATTATTTCACAACCCTCATTTAATAATTATATATTATTTATACTCATATTGTATAATAATATACGTTTTTATTATGCATACAATCGAAAAATAGACTATTTTTGCATTTGTGGATATTTCTTGCATACAAGACTTTTTTTAGTATTCACCAAACTTTGTATAAGTTCTTTGATATGATAGTTTTGTTATTTATATTTTTAGAGATGGCCAATATTTTTATTAGGTATATAATTATAATCCCAAAGAGAATTTACTTGAGTTATCAGAAATATATTGGCTATAAAAATTCTTTTTTTATTCTCTAAAGCTACTATAGCCAATTAACAGACCGAAGAATCTAACAACAATGCTTTTTATATAAAAGATGGTTATAATGTAACTCATTAGTGTCCAATAAAAATGGACGAATTAAATAATTAATCAAATAGTCCTTCAAAAAGGGGACAATCGAGTTCTTTGACATCATTGAAATTAGTCTTATTGAACAAGTCACGTAAGTGAGTTTTGTCCGTCAGAGAGATGCTTAGAATCTGCAAAACCTCATAAGTTGAACGTTTCAATTGCATATCGTGTTGGACAATAGCCACGAGACAGTAAGTAATGATCGCCACACTGATTTGAATGCGGACAGCGTTTTCCGTTGTGCCCCAGAATCTCTTTATTTTAAGGTGCTACTTTAGCCATTTGAAGAATACTCGACCAACCATCTTTTCTTATAGAGATTAGCAATATTCAATGCAGAAATATGTGTTGTATTCGTCAAGAAAGTGAACTCACGGTCATCCTCTTCATCGTAGTAACGAATGAGTCGGAATGACTCGGGATATTTTTTCTCTGAGAGATACCCCGTCATTTTCACTTCAGCATCGGTTAGTGCATTCTTAGGTATCCTTCGCTTCCACTTGACCATGGTGTATTTTAATCTGACTACGAAAAAAGAATCTGTCAGGTGTATCCTATATAGTTCCTTAAAAGAATCATAAGCCCTGTCGAATATATAATAAGCATTTAGTTCATAATGGATTGAACACATCGCTGTAGAGTCATGCTTCGATGCTGTGGTTACAGTATAGAAAGCAGGAACTTGTGCTTCAATGTCATATAAGACATGAACTTTGTGCCTCCTTTCTTTCTTCGAAACTTCGCCCATGGAAATGTGGCTAGACACAACGGAATGGTTGTTGAATCAAAAGCATACTTTTTTCCAGGAATTTCCAAGATTTTGGTTGCACGCTTTTCGCAAGCTTCCTTCATTATATAGAATGCGAAGTCTTCAAAGATTCTGTAGTCACGATTCTGATTAGCATATGCGGGAGTAGCTTTAGCTATTGGATTGCGTCCTAAACCAAGATGATATTGCTTGGCTCGATGCACTTCAAAAGCAACAATTAGGTCACGAAGACTCTCTCGATTGTTCAGTTGTCCGAACATATAGCAAGTAGCTGATTCCAGCAAGTGAATTGCTTCACGTAGCGATTACCATCATACTTGCGAACGAAGTTGTTGAACTGAGTTCTGTTCAGAAAAGCGGTAAGTTGAGCGAATACGTATTTATCTTGGTTTATAAGCGGTCTTCAATTTGACCGCTAAGCTACGAATTCAAATCCGCTTCATTCTAAAATACTGCTTAAAAGACTGTGTCTCAATGATTTCAAGGACCGATTAGCCTATTTTTATTGGACAGTAGTGAATGAAACTATATTATTAGTTGAATAATCGTTCACTATAAGTGAAAAACATTAAGTAACACTATGAATAAATTGAAAAATAGAATTAGGTTGATAAAATTTGGAATTTTACTTGCAATATTTACTCTGTATTGTAATCCAATAATAGGTATAGAATCAAATTTTAATTTTGAACACATTAATGTTTTATCTGGCTTGAATACCAATACCATATATTGTATTTTTCAGGATATCAATGGGCAAATGTGGTTTGGAACAAATGATGGCCTAATAACATATGATATTTATAGATTTAAAACATGGCGAACGGACACTAATAAGGTAAATACTATTAAGAGTAACGGTGTATACTGCATATATGAGGATAGAAATAATCAACTATGGATAGGGACAGAAAATGGGCTATATATTTTTGATAAGAAAAAAGAATCTTTTGAACGGATAAATGGATTTGGCATTGAAAATACATTAATAAGGTCAATATCAGAGGATAACAAAGGTAATATATGGGCAACTTCACTAGGAAATGGTATCTACAAATATACACCTAAAAATAAAAAACTCAGAAATTATAGAGAATCACAAAATATTGGACTTACTTCAGATTTTTCAACAAAAGTATTAACTGATCTTAAAGGCGATATTTGGTGCCTAACAGCTGGTAACTATTTATATAAATATAATTCTAGTAATGATACATTTGATAGGATTCTCATAAAAGATGAAGAAAAAAACATAGCTGAATCAAATGCATTTACTATGTGTTTAGATTCTGAAGGAAATATCTGGGTTAGCGGCTGGGATTCTGGCGTATTTCATTATGATATAGAAAATTCCCGTTTTAGAAACTATCTAATGAATGATAAAACACCTGTTCTGCAAGGAAGAATACACACGATAAAGGAGTTAGACAAGAACATACTATATATTGGTTCGGACCATGGATTGACGCTATTTAACTATAGAACCAATGAATTTACTATAAAATCTTTCAATAAATACCACGACAAGGGTTTATCTGATAATTTTGTCTATGATACTTTTAAAGATAAAGAAGGGGGAATATGGGTAGCTACCTATTTTGGAGGTATAAATTATGCATCACCTAACAGCTCAAACTTTCATATTAGATATTGTACAACTCAATCAGAAAAAGGAAGAATCATAAGTAAATTCCATGAAAATCAAAATGGAAAAATATTCATTGGCACTGATGACGGAGGATTGTTTATTTATGATCCTATTCTTGATAAATGTGAGCGATATATAGTAGATAAAAACGAATTAAATCTAAATATTCATGCAATCCATTCAAATGAGCAATATTTATGGATAGGCACATATGCGAAAGGATTATATAAAGTTAATCATAAAACAAAAAAAGTTGAACATATACCATTCTTAAAAAAAGATGATGCTACCAATAAAAGTATATATTCTATATACGAAGATTCCTATGGAACAATTTGGATAGGCACTAAAAATGCGATATGGTCATGGACTGAGAAGGGTGGATTTACCAAGGAAAAGGAGTTAGGATTTAACAGTGATATTATTTCTATATGCAGTGATTCAGAAGGGAATATCTGGTTTGCTTCGATAAGTAAAGGACTACTAAAATATAATTCTAAATCTAGCAAAATAACTTGTGTATCTAAAAGTTCTAACGGCGAGGTGATTCCGAATAATATTATATCTATGTCACTGTACAAGGATAACCTCTTCATTGGAACTTCAGGACAAGGTTTAATAAAATATGAGATAGCGAGGAATTATCTTACTAAAGAAAGATCCACAAATTTTGAAATGGCACATCTTTCGGTTTATAACATTATCAATTATAACGAACTCCTATGGCTTAGTACAAACAAAGGACTTCTCAGCTATAATCCTTCAAGCGAAAAATGCACTGTGTTTAATAAGCATGATGGTCTAAATACTAATTTATTCAACATTAATTCCGGAATTGCCACTTCTGATGGAAAACTTTATATTGGTTCTAATAATGGATTTATAATAATTACACCTGATGGCTTAAAAAATAATACAATAAAACCGATAACTATTTTTATTAATACATCAGAAAAGAAACAAGAAGATAAAGATTATACTATACTATATAAATGGCATAAACCACTCACTATAGAATTTGTCAGTTTAAGCCACCAGTCACCTGTGAATAATAGATATAAATATTGTCTAGAAGGATACCATGAGAATTGGATTGAAACAAACTGGGAAAATAATAGTGTGACATTTTCTAACTTGCCCTGTGGAAAATATACATTTAGGGTATGTTCTTCAAACAATGACGGAGTTTGGGGGCCAACAAACTCTTGGAATATTATCGTAAAAGCACATTGGTGGAATAGTGCTACTGCAATATCACTATATATATTTATAGGTTTTACTGTTATAGTTGGATTTTGCATTTATTTCCTTAAATACAATGTTAGCAAAAAGAAGAATAAAATAGAAAACAATAAACATACAATGGAAGTTACTAACTTTCAAAACAAATTAGATTTCTTCTTTAACATAGTACAAGAAATTCGAACACCAGTAATGCTAATTAAAAATCCGGCTGAAGAAATTGCTAATATTAACGGTTTGCCAGAAAATATTCGTAAAAATATTACACTTATAAAAAACAATTCTGAAAAATTATTCAACCTAACTGATGAAATAATTGATTTAACAAACATAAATACGGAGGACCTATATTCAACTCAAATTGTTCGTTTAACAAAAGATATCGTAAGTGCCTTTAAAGAAAAATATCAATCTTCGAACATCCAAATTTCCTTTATTGACGAAATCACGGATAATGATCCTTTGGTGAATATAAATGTAAATGCATGGAATAAAGTTGTTAATCACCTACTTTCAAATGCTGTGAAGTTCACTAAAGACTTTGTAGAAGTAAGAATTAAAAGTGATAAAAATAACGTAATTATGGCTATTCATGACAACGGTATAGGTATTTCAGAAAGCGATATAGATAAAATATTTAATGCATTCTGGTGCTATAATAAAACAAGTAGAGAAAACACAACAAAATCTGGACTTGGTTTGACTATATCAAAATTGCTTTTACACAATATGAATATGGACTTGAATATAGAAAGTAGAGTGAATGAATTTACCACATTTAGTATAACAATTCCTTTATGCGAAAAGGAAAGCACAGATAATATATGTCATGACATAAAGCCTGTAATTACGAACAGCAATGAATTTAATTTTAATTCAAAACCTAAAAATAGCATCAAAATACTAATAGCAGATAACAATATTGATTTTCAACTATATGCATCTAGTTTATTATCGAAATATTACACAATAGCAACAGCTAGTGACGGAGAAGAAGTTCTGCAGATGGTATCTTCTGAATTTAAACCAGACATAATAATATGCGATGTTATGTTACCTAAGATAGACGGTGTAAATATATGTAAACATCTAAAGAACAACGATAATTTATCCTATATTCCTATAGTTATTATTTCAAATAATAACATGAAAATTAAAGCACAATGTTTTCAAAATGGAGCTGAAATGGTAATAGATAAACCCGTTGATATAATGTTCTTAAATATGATTATTTATAATATCCTAGATAAAAGGAATATTTTATGGGAATCTTTCAACAAACACCCATATATTCTTCTGCCGAATTTCAATGATAATAATGACGAACAATTCATGCAGCGGTTTAGTGATCTTGTATTGCAGTATATATCTAAATGTGATTTCACAGTAGATGATATAGCATATGAAATACATATGAGCAGAAGTGCACTGTATAAAAAAGTAAAAGACATTACAGGGATGACTCCCAATAATTATATAAAAACTATAAGATTAAGAAGAGCTGCAGAACTATTAAACCAACAAAATTGCAAGATTAATGAAATATCTTGGTTAGTTGGATTTAGTAATCACAGTTACTTTACAAAATGTTTCACAGAATATTTTGGGATGCTTCCTAAAGAATATATAGCTAAAAAAGTGAAAGAAAATAATGACGAACCTATTGTTTTAGATAATACAAAAGAAAGCAGTAAATAGATACTTGGTAAGCATCCGATAAAGTACACATTGTAAAGCCATCCACTTTTCCGTTACTTTGCCAACAAAAAAGGCTATGAAATGATACAGTATACTTCCGGATTATGGACTTTTAACCGGACTCTCTATTGTAACTGTCATCATGGAACGGATACATAGTGAATTGTTGAATATTTTATTAGCCTTTCCATGCCGTATGTACCAGATGAATCATGAAGAAACCGGCTTCTCTATGTCATATATGGTGTGTATGCGTTTTACACACTCTGAGGATAGACTGTTTTTATTGCGTAAATCATTGATGTATAATCCAATAACCGTATTATATTGAATTCTGAACCAACCGATACTTTGAACGTTTTACACCCCTGAAAGCTATATCTACCCCCTTGGAGTTGGCATTTACACCCCTAATACAGAATATCCCTGGTCTTATCTGTAAACATTGGTAGCTTCTTCACGTAAGAGTAAACTGAAAGCCAATTGTATAATAACTATACTATAAGATATCCATTATACTACTCACTCAGGCGGCGTGAGCCTACATCTGACGAAAGAGAGAAAAATTATTATATCCTAAAATCAACTTTTTTTCTTAAAATTGGGTTTATTACTTATAAATGATATGTTTTAAAGGAAAAAAAATTGATTGCGTTCCGTTTACTCTCCATTGGTCAAATTGAATACCCGAAAATGTTGCATATGTAAAATCAATAATAGACTAATGAACCAGCATGACACAATTCATTTACTTCAGAACTTAATAAAATAATTCATATCCGATTATAACCAACATCACCCAGCCGGAAATAGGTTCAATAGTTCACTTCCAATATACTTCATTTGCTTAAGGTGGCAATTACAAAACAACGAACTATAATCACTATCTCTATTTGACTTTATTATGATCCGGCAGTTGTTTGTTTCTTCCTACCCTCAAAAAGCAAGAAGCGGGGAAAGCAGGGCGGGAAACTATAAAACCTGTTTTGACAAGGTAAAATTAAAGAGGTTATACAAGCATCATTTCCGCCCACATTTTCCGCTCTCTTTTTCTCTTGAGGCGGGAAAATAAAATCCAATCACAATCAATACTACCAATTATCCCGACTATCATAAGATATGAACCAGTCCTGACAACTATTATCAATCAACAAAAATATCCTTAATCTCACAACCCAAATTCAGACAGCACTATAAAGACCGGAATAAAAAAATCTCCAGTCGTTTTTCTTTTATCCCACCATTCACAGTTCCGGATGAGATGATTGTCGGCAAAAAAATATAAAACTATGCCGATATTATTCATCCGGTTAAGAATATGGTGAATGACAGATAAAAAAACATTTAACCTGATTATATTCTCTTCTGCTACCATCATCTCCAACTACTCCGGAAGAAAGAAAAAAAAGAAACCAAGCATTACCTCGGTTTCTCTTCTTGGTTTGATTATAACAGATTGAGTTCTGTTTCTTCTCCATTCTGATAGCAATAGATGTCTAAATTTTCAGTAGTCATCCATTGGCAACTGTTAAGTCTGAATCCGTATCTCTCCTCAATGGTTGAGAGAAAATCCTCAAAATTCTCATAGTTCTCCGATTCTCTCAGTTCTTCGTCCGTCAGCCTTATGATATTCAGGCAGCCGACAAAAAAGTCTAGAATCAATACATATTTAGGCTCCATAATTTCAATCCTCTTTTAAGTTATACCTTTTCAATAATATACTCACCTGCGAAGCTCTGAACTCCTTCCCCATAGCTGTAACAAACCCTTCACTGTTCAGGATTCTCGCCATTTCAGACAGACTCCGTTCTTCTTTCACCAGACTTTTCAACAATGCCACCGCCCTCTTGTTGTTAGGGTTGTCAAGAGCTTTCTGGTGATTTGTCATGTTACTGTTCATTATAGCCCGTCCCCAATTATTCATCAGGTTCTCAGGCTTTCCCAGTTTCATACCTCTGGCTTTCTTCGCTTTCAGGGATTGCTTCGTTCTCTGTGATATAAGGTTCGCCTCATATTCAGCTATCGACGAGATGATATGTAGTACAAGTTTGTTGGCCTCCGGAAAATCACAGAATACGATCTCGACATCACTCTCCAACAATTTACTGGTGAAGGCTACATTCCGACTTAATCTATCCAATTTTGCTACAATCAGGACAGAATTTGTTTTTCTGCATAACTCCAAAGCTTCAGTAAGTTTGGGTCTGTCAGATTTCTTTCCGCTCTCTGTCTCGATATATTCAGCAACCGTTTTTCTGTCCTTCAGGTAATTCCGTATTATTTCTCTCTGTGCCTCAATTCCAAGTCCCGAGATTTCCTGCTTTTGCGTACTTTGTCTCAGGTAGGCTATATAAGTCTGTTTCATACTCTTTTATTTAACATTCTTTAATCTGCTTCTCGAATACCCAACGATCGTTCAGTATCCTTTAAGCTTCAGGGTTTTATAAAAAAGGCTTTCCATGAGATTTCGAGTTCCTATAAAATCTACTCCCTCACAG
>ENA-ORNZ01000568-ORNZ01000568.1-human-gut-metagenome-genome-assembly--contig:-NODE-568-length-48951-cov-7.504274_pt1 | contig 48951 bp, 49 predicted proteins | sample MGYA00242124_ERZ509040 | MGnify/ENA primary metagenome ERZ509040 (study PRJEB26280, sample SAMEA2338733) | human gut metagenome | biome: human gut; feature: human-associated habitat; material: faeces... | reverse complement strand
ATACGACTATGAGACAGATATCGAAGTGCAGAGAGAAGAGGCAAGAGAAGAAGGAAGAAAGCAGGGAAGAGAAGAGGGAAGGGAAGAAGGAAGAAAGCAGGGGAGAGAAGAAGGAAGAAAGCAGGGAAGGGAAGAAGGAAGAAAACAGGGGAGAGAAGAAGGAAGAAAACAGGGAGAAGAAGAGGGAAGAAAACAAGGGACTCTTCAAAAAACTTGTGCCTTAATTCAGAAAAAGCTTGAAAAAGGGAAAACAATTTCCGAAATTGCAGATGATCTTGAAGATACGGAAGAAAACATTGCTCATCTGATTGAAGAGTTTCATCTTGGAAGGAAAGAATCTTAATTAAATTCGCAGGGAAGGGAGGCAATCTGAGAACTCCCCTAATTGGAATACCGGAAGTTAGTCTGAACTTAGTTAAAAATGTAAACATAGCATTGTAATAAAATATAGATGTTGTGATAAATCTATACACGAAAAAAGATACTGACAGTTTCGTCAGTTTGAGAAATTTTATGGAAACCGTGCAGAACTACCAGATCTCCGGGCATGAAGAATCTTATAAAAAGGCGATAAAAGAGTGCATCGGAAAAGGGATTCTTGCTGATTATTTAATGCGAAAAGGAAGCGAGGTTGTCAATATGTTATTAGACGAATACGACTATGAGACAGATATCGAAGTGCAGAGAGAAGAGGCAAGAGAAGAAGGACGGAAAGAAGGAAGAGAAGAGGGGAGAAAGCAGGGAAGAGAAGAAGGGCAGAAGAGGGGACGAGAAGAAGGACGAATAGAAGAAAAAAGTGCTCTCATCCGGAAAAAACTTGAAAAAGGAAAAACAATTTCTGAAATTGCAGATGATCTTGAAGATACAGAAGCAAATATTACCTTTCTAATAGAGAAATTTTGTCTTGATAGAAATTGAGTACAGATAAATCGACAAAAGGTAGAAATATGTTGAAAATACCTGAAAATACCGGTGAAAAAGGCGATACAAATGTAAAAAAATACAAACCGAGAATGATTTGTATAAATACATTTGGTCAAAATAATTATATAATAAAGTACTTAGTGGTAAATATAATCAATTTGAACAATTTGCCCGAAGAAAAGGAGGAGAAGGAAAAAGATGAAATGGACTAAGAAAATGAAAGGAGCAGGAAAGAAAGCTGCTGTAACTGTTACGGCGCTTGGCATGGTGCTTACAGCATTTCCGCCGATACCGGCGAAAGCTGCGGAAGAGTTTGCCGGGCAGTTGACAAGCGTCGAGTCAGTGAAAAAAGGCGATGCAGATAACATCGTTATTGTGACTTTCAACGGTGGTGTAAAAGCGAAGCTTACGTTTCTTGAAGACGGGATCTTCAGATATAATGTAGATCCAAGCGGCGAGTTCTCGGAGTATGCAAAACCGAGACAGAGTTCCCACAAGGGACGCATTCAGCAGTATCCTGACAGTTCCGACGAGTATTCAAAACCGCAGGCAAAGATAAAAGATGCAGACGGAAAGTTTACGATCACAAGCGAAAATGTTTCTGTTGAGTTTGACAAAGAGACGGCGAAGATGAAAATCTTAAGCAACGATAAGGTTGTGATGGAAGAAAAAGAGCCGCTGTCTATTTCAAAATCTGCAACAGTACAGACTCTTAAGAAAAACGACGGAGAAAACTTCTACGGCGGCGGTACACAGAACGGCAGATTCGTTCATACGGGAGAGTCGATCAATATCGCAAACGAAAGTGGATGGACAGACGGCGGCGTAGCATCTCCGAATCCATTCTATTATACGACAGACGGATACGGAGTGTTGAGAAATACATTTGCCGATGGTAAATACGACTTCGGTAAGACAACGGCAGATGCTGTTACGGCAACGCACGAAGAAGGCGAACTTGATGCTTATTATTTTGTATCTGACGGAAAAAATGTTACAGAGAAAACACAGGATATTTTGGACGAGTATTATCATGTAACAGGTAATCCGGTTCTTCTTCCGGAGTATGCATTCTATGAAGGACATTTGAACGCATATAACCGTGACGCGTGGTCAAACACACCGGTGGCAGGTTCGAAGGCATGGACGATCAAAGGAACTGATTCGGCTGCAAGTGAAGGAAAGACAACATATGAAATCGGAATGAGTGACAAGTTTATTCCGACAGATGGGCAGCAACTTGAGTCGCTTAATGGTACGGCGCCAACAGTGGCTACCGAAAACTATCCTAATGTAACGACGCCATATGAATTTTCAGCCCGTGCAGTACTGGATGATTATGTGAAGTATGACATGCCGCTCGGATATTTCCTTCCGAACGACGGATACGGAGCAGGATACGGACAGAACGGTCATCATATGACAGGCGGAGTGAATGCGGACGGAACAAGTTCACCGGAGCGTCTTGCGGCAGTTGAGGCGAACGTACAGAACCTTGCGGAGTTTACAAAATATGCGCAGTCAAAAGGCGTACAGACAGGACTTTGGACACAGAGTTATCTTGTGCCGGATTCAAATTCAGGAACATTATGGCATCGTCTCCGCGATTTTAAAAATGAAGTTAAGGTCGGAGGCGTTTCTACGTTGAAGACAGACGTTGCATGGGTTGGACATGGATATTCCATGCAGCTTGACGGTGTGAAGACAGCTTACGATATCGCGACGACAGAAGGTAAGATCCGTCCGAACATCATCTCTCTTGACGGATGGGCAGGATCACAGCGTTACTGCGGGATCTGGACAGGAGACCAGACAGGCGGTGAATGGGAATACATCCGTTTCCACATTCCTACATATATCGGAACTTCTCTTAGCGGTAACCCAAACATAGGAAGTGATATGGATGGTATCTTCGGTGGAAATCAGTTGATTGCTACAAGAGATTATCAGTGGAAATCATTTACACCACTTATGCTTAACATGGACGGTTGGGGAACTTACGCGAAGATGCCGTATACATTCGGTGATCCGTATACAGGAATCAACCGTATGTACATGAAGATAAAAGCGCAGCTTCTTCCGTACATTTATACTGGGGCAGCTTCGGCGGCAAACATTGATACAGGCAATGGAGATACAGGACTGCCGCTTATAAGAGCAATGTTCCTTGAATATCCGGATGACAGTTATGCAAGCAGTAAAGAAATGCAGTATCAGTACATGTTTGGATCGAATCTTCTTGTAGCTCCGATTTATAAGAGCACTGCTGCAGATGATAAGGGGAATGATGTAAGAAATAATATTTATCTTCCGGATTCAAAAGAAGTGTGGATTGACTATTTCACAGGTCAGCAGTATCAGGGAGGACAGGTTCTCAACAACTTTGCAGCTCCACTCTGGAAACTTCCTGTATTTGTGAAAAACGGTGCTATTATTCCAATGTGGGAAGAAAATAATACACCGGAGCAGATTAAGAAAGAAAACCGTATCGTCGAATTTTGGCCGGATGGAAAAACATCTTACACGATGTTTGAAGATGATGGAAAATTTGTGGAAAATGATCTGAAAGAAGATGGCGATTATGGAAAAATTACGAAAACTTCTTACGGCGATCATGTATCCACCAAGTATACATCTGAGGTAAAAGATGGAACAGCAACGCTTACTGCTGAAAAATCAACAGGAAACTACACTGGATACAAGAAAGACAAAAATACAACATTTGTTGTAAATGTATCCAAAGAACCTACAAAAGTTACAGCGAAAAACGGAAGTGATTCATTGACTCTCGATAAAGTGCAGAGCAAAGCAGACTTTGATAAAAAATCGGCTGAAGCAGGTAAAGCAGTCTACTTCTATGATGAATCTCCTGCAATCGAGACATATGCATCGGAAAAAGAAACAGAGATTGCGAACCTTGTAAAAGATGTGAAGAGAACACCGAAACTGTATGTGAAATTTGCACAGGCAGATGCGAAGAGTGTTGCTCAGACATTAGTACTTGAAGGATTTGAAAATGACGGAAAACTTCCGCAGGATAAACTGAATAAGAACCTTACAGTTCCTACTCTGACAGAAAATGAGGAAGCAAAGACACCGACAAGCATCACTCTTGCATGGAATAAAGTAGCTGATGCGACAACTTACGAGCTTCTTGTTGACGGAGTTGTATTCTCTGTAGGAGATGTGGAGACATATACACATACAGATCTCGGATATCACTCAGAGCATAAGTATAAAGTTCGTTCTAGAAATGCAGAAGGATATTCTGAATGGAGCGAAGAGAAGACGTTCCAGTCAGCAGAAGATCCGTGGAAAGATACACCGACTCCGCAGACAATTACATGGACAGGCGGTCTGTACGGAAATCACAGTGCTGATTTGGCATTTGACAGAACGTTCCAGAAATCTGATGGTGGTTTCCATTCAGATGGAAATGCAATCGGACAGACTCTTACTGTAGATTACGGAAAAGCATATGAGATTGATAAGATTGAGTATTACCCACGTGATGATGCAGGTAACGGAACGGTTACGAAGATGAAACTTGAGACGAGTCTCGATGGAGTACACTGGTCGGAAGCAAAAGAGTATACATGGGAAAGAAATAAAGATACAAAACTGATGGATAAGCTGAGCTGCGGAGCGCGTTATATCCGCTTTACACCGCTTGAAGCATTAGGCAACTTCTTCTCAGCAAGTGAAATCAAAGTATACAAAAAAGAGAATACAGGAGCTTTTGCCGTTGGAAGTACAAACAAGGCGGAAACAGTTACAGATGCTGATTATACGAATATGATGAATTATCTTGGCGTATACGGAAAAGACAAGATATTTGTTGATCAGATCAAGAGCCGTTACGGTGATATTAACATGAACAACATTTATGATGTTTATGACTATGCGTTCACGATGTTCCAGTTAGACGGCGGAACGAAGAAGACAGACAGCGTTTCAGGAGAAGCGATGCTTCTTGCAAGCAGCAACAGCGTGAAGAAGGGCGAGACGTTTACAATCGATGTTTACGCACAGAACGTGGCGGGACTTAACGCATTTGGACAGGTAATCAATTACGATCAGAGCAAAGTGGAGTATGTTTCCTGTGAAGTATCACCGCTTCTTGCACAGATGGAGAATTTGACGGTCAATAAAGTCTATGATGATGCGGCATATGTGAATCTTGCATATGTAAACCGTGGAGATAAAGAACTCTATGCCGGAAGTGATGTGCTTGCTACAATCACAATGAAGGCAAAAGCAGATATTTCTACAGAAGATAAAAATGTAATCGATCTTTCTAAAGTAACTTTGATCGGACCGAACTACAGTATGATCGAATCGGAGGTTAACACAGATGTTGAAATCCCGGACGTTCCGGCAACAGAGAAGAAGTTTGGACAGTCAGACTTTGATATCACAATGACAAATGAAAAACTTCCGACAGATGATCCGGAAAATCCGAACGTAAATAAACTGATCCAGCAGGCAAATTACAATGGATTGTTTGATGGGAAATTTACTCGTGATTTTGAGTTCAAGTGGGATATTGAAAGCAATCATGATCCGGAAACAGGAAAACTTCCGGACTACATCATCCTTCCGACAACAATGCACCTTGCATTAAAGAATCCGGAGGCGTTGAACAAAGTAGTCGTATCCAACGCAAATGAAGGAAACGGTTACTTGAATAAAGTATCTGCAAAACTGATCTATACAGATGATACGTCATCAGACGAGATCAAGTTTGAAACAAAACAGGAGAAATATACATTTGAATTTACAGGTGATAAGGCAGTAAAAGAAGTTCAGATTACATTCTTGGATGCAAAATCAACAAGTGATGTGAAGAACATGCTCACACTTGCAGAACTTGAACTGTCAAATCTGTCTAACACAGCGGTTACGGGAATTACTGCAGATCCGAATAACGCGACAGAGATGTATGTCGGAACATTGGCGGACATCAATGCGGTAGTTCAGCCGGACAATGCAACAAACAAATTCTTCACAGTAGAAAGTTCCAATCAAGATGTTGTGAAGATCCTTACACTGGCAGATGAGAATAAACATCCAATCTACAAAGCGAGAGCGATGAAGGAAGGAAAGAGTACGATCACACTGACAGCGGCAGGCAATAAAGATGCGAAAGCAACTTATGAAATTACAGTAAAAGCAGGCGTTGATATCTCAGGCTTAAACGAAGCACTTGCGAAAGCTCGTAAGTACCAGTCATCTGTTTATACGCCGGAAAGCTATGATGTGCTTAAAGCAGCAGTAGAAGCAGCAGAGACACTTCTCAAGGGTGACTATACAAAAAATCAGGTTCTTGAGGCACAGACAGCGATTTACAATGCAATCAATGGTCTTACATTCCGTCCTGTTGATGAAAAAACATTGCTCGATTCAAAGAGTATTGATGTAACAGCAACAAGCGAATGTAAGCCGGGTGAGATTGAAGATGGACTCGCAAAAAATGTGCTTGATGGAAACGAGGATAACTATTGGCATACAAATTATATCAAAGATAAACTTCCACAAAGCTTGAAATTTGATCTTGGTGGCATGTATAATCTGACAGATATTACATTCCTTGCCCGTAAGGGAACGACGAACGGAGATATTATGAAAGCAGAAATCCTCGTGGGAAGTGAAGAAAACAAGCTTACATCTGTAGGTGTATTTGAGTTTGATCATGATGAAAATAATGTTCTTCTGAACAGAGATCAGTATCAGCAGACTGCATTTGTATCAAATGATGTAAGATATGTAGAGTTTAAAGTTCTTGAAGCGGAGACGCAGAACAGATGGGCAAGTATGGCAGAAATCCGTTTCTACGGAAAGAGCACAACAGCAGATCTGAAAGCTCTTTATGAAAGTTATGAAGGATTGAATAAAGACGATTATACAAAAGAGAGTTGGGATAAGTTTGATGCTGCCATGTCTGTAGCAAAAACGCTTATCGAAGCGAAAGATACAACAAACGCAGCGGCATCCGAGGCTTTGACAGCATTGCAGACAGCGCATGACGGACTTGTGAAACTTAATCCGGATCCGCAGCCGGGCGATGTAGATAAGAGTGGACTGACGGCTCTTTACAATCAGTACAAAGACACCAAAGCAGACGGATATACAGCAGAAAGCTGGGCAGCATTCAATGAAGCTCTTATGAAAGCACAGAGTGTTCTTGCAAATCCGAATGCAACACAGGATGAAGTGAATGCGGCAAAAGCGGCATTAGAGACAGCTTATAACGGTCTTGTAAAAGACACAACTTCTGAACCGCAGCCACAGCCGAACCCGACACCGAACGGAAACGGTGGAAGCAACGGCAATGCAGCAGTTGTTACAGGTGACAGCGTGAATATCGCAGGATATTTGATGGCTCTTGTGGCAGCGGGCGGAATCGCTGTAGTAACATTCTTTAGAAGAAAAAGAGTAAAATAAAAATATCTGATTCGTAAGATGAAGATTATATGAAACAAAAAAGGCGGTGCGCGTAAGGCACCGTCTTTTTTGTGCGACGAGTTAAAATTCGGGGTTACAGGAGAAGAAATCTTTCCAAACAGGAAGATCGGATTTATGAGAGATGGAGTTTCAAATCTGAAATTCCATCTTTTTTCCTGTTTTCGGATGACGAAAAGTTAGCTTGTAAGCGCAAAGATGAAGTTGTCCTGCCTGAAATCGTTTCGTCGAAGAGTGTACGGAATTCGTATGATTTCTAATCTCTTTGCCATATTTTCGATCGCCTATAAGGGGGTGTCCGAAATGTGCCATTTGCACACGAATCTGATGATGTCTGCCTGTGTCAAGATGGATTTCTACTAAGGCAGAAGATTCATTTTGCAATGGCGGCTGCCTGTGGTTTCGGGACGTGTCTTTTGGCGTGTCAGTCGATTTGGAATCGGCAAATTTTTCGTTTTCAGGCGCGCCGTATGTTTCTATTGTTCTGTAGTGAAGTCTGGCAAGTTTTGCTCCCGGAGTAGTTTTCGTACAGACTGCGGAACTGTTTGTACGGGCATCTTTGACGAGATAGTTTTCAAGAGAGCCTTCCTGCGGTTCGGGAATGCCTGATATTACTGCAAGATAATATTTCCCAAATTCTTGGGAAGTGAGCTGGCGGTTTAGTTCCTTTGCGGCGGCAGGTGTTTTTGCAAAGACGAGAATCCCTTCTACAGGCTGGTCGAGGCGATGAATGATCGCAAGATACGGTTCGCCTGATTTTGCCCGGTGAAATTTACGTGAAGAAAAAAGATGGTTTTTGAGCAGGCTTTCCATGTCGGAAGTTCCGATATGACTGCTCTGAGTCGGCGTTCCTGCGGGTTTATGGCAGACGATGATCTGCTCGTCTTCGTATATAATAAGCGGGGATGCATTTTTTATCATTTGTCTTATTTTCGCTCCTTCGTATTATTGACTTTTCAATGTGTTACGGCTAAACTGATTATCATATAAAAGAATTTTCAGGTCAACCCTTTAAGGAGGAAATTCATGATAAATAATGAGTGGGAAAGATCGTTGGACGAATTGAATCGGACGATTCAGGACGCTATCGATCATCAAAATTACGGACGGTTAAATCAGAATGTGACGGATACGATCGGACGTGCGATGGAAGGACTCTCCAGAGGACTAAGAAACGGAATCCGTTACGGAAGCGATGCGATGAATGCCGCTGCGGATAATTTTGCACAGAGGCAGAGACAAGCGGGAAACACACCGCCGTTTCATAATCAGGGAACAGGATCTGCAGGTGGTTTCACGCAGAATCAGGGAGCGGGCGCAGCAGGAGGATTTACACAGAATCAGAGGACAGGCGCAGCGGGCGGTTTCACGCAGAATCAGAGGACAGGTTCAGCGGGCGGTTTCACGCAGAATCAGAGGACAGGCGCAGCAGGCGGTTTCACGCAGAATCAGAGGACAGGCGCAGCGGGCGGATTTACACAGAATCAGGGAGCGGGCTCGGCAGGCGGCTTCGCGCAGGATCAAAGAACGGGAACAGCGGGGAATTCCGTGCACAGAGGCGGAATCCTTTATCTGAAGGGAACGGCAATAAAGGTCGGCGGTATCTTCCTCGCGATTACGGGATACCTTGGGATGATCGTTACTCTGATCATCGGTCTGATGCTTCTGTTGGGAAGTTCGGTAACAGGCTGGCAGACGGAGATAAATGTCATGGCGGCTTTGATGGGCGGTTTTTCTGTTGCATTTGCAGTGATGGGAATTATCGGAACATCGAATGCGTGTATGGTGAGCCGTTTTGGAAAATATGTGAAAATGATCGGAAACAGGGAATATTGTGACGTAAAAGAATTTGCACAGCAGAGCGGACGTTCCGTAAAAGCAGTTGTGAAAGATTTGAAAAAGATGATTAAAAAAGGCTGGTTTCGGCAAGGTCATCTGGATGAGCAGGAAACATGTCTTATGACGAGCAACGAAGCTTATCGTCAATACACGGCGCTTATGGAAAGAACGCGTCGGGAAAAACAGGAAAAAGAAGAGCGGGCAGCAAAGGAACAGGAAGAGTTTTCCAGACTTTCTCCGGAAGTCCGGAAGATCATCGAAGCAGGCGACGAATATGTGAGGGCGATCAAAGCGGCGAATGACGCAATACCCGGAGAAGAAATTTCGGAGAAAATCGCCCGTATGGAAATGCTTGTAGACAGGATATTTGACCGAGTCGAGCAGAAACCCGATACGGTCAGTGATATCCGAAAATTAATGGATTATTATCTTCCGATGACGATGAAACTGCTGCAGGCGTATGAAGATTTGGATGCACAGCCTGTACAGGGAGAAAATATTATTTCTTCCAAAATAGAGATCGAAAAGACGATCGACACTCTTAATGTGGCGTTTGAAAAGTTGTTGGACGATCTTTTTCAGGATACGGCGTGGGACGTGTCATCGGATATATCGGTTCTGAATACGATGCTGGCACAGGAAGGTCTTACGGAAGACGAGATCAGAAAGTAAAAGTGCGCAGAGAGCGAAGAAAATGAGTAAGACAGAAAAGATGCGCGCGGCGAGTGGAGAAGATAAGATAGAAAAGATGCACACAGCGAGTAAAGAAGATAAAATAGAAGCTCGGGGAATGATGAGTGAAGATAAGTAAGATAGGGCTGAAGAAAGAAATGGAAAAGGAGATTAAAGAAATGGGAACAGAATTTAAGGATTTAGACACCACTCCGACATTGACGTTAGATCCGTTTCAGGCGGCGGATAAAAAGGAGGCTCCGGTCGTGCAGCAGGCAGAAGAACCGGCGCTGGACGACAGCATTTTGACAGAAGAGGAACGCCAAACGGTAGAGGCATTTGCAAAACAGATCGATCTGACGAACTCTTCGCTCATCCTTCAGTACGGAGCGGGAACGCAGAAGAAGATGGCTGATTTTTCCGAATCGGCGTTGGATAACGTGAAGTCTCAGGATCTCGGAGAAGTCGGGGATCTCCTTACCGGAGTTGTGACGCAGTTGAAAAGTTTTGATGAAGATGAAGAAGAAAAAGGCTTTTTCGGCATTTTTAAGAAAGCGTCGAACAAAATTGATTCTATGAAAGCGAAATACGCAAAAGCCGAGACGAATGTAAATGAGATTATCAAGGCGTTGGAGAAGCATCAGGTACAGCTTATGAAGGATACAGCGCTCCTTGATAAGATGTACGAACTGAATCTGACATATTTTAAGGAATTGTCGATGTATATTCTTGCGGGAAAGAAGAAACTTGCGGAAGTGAAAAGAACACAGCTTGCGGATCTGATGAGCAGGGCGCAGGCATCGGGACTGCCGGAAGATGCGCAGGCGGCGAAAGATTTGGACGAGATGTGCATTCGGTTTGAGAAGAAGATCCATGATCTTGAACTGACAAGAATGATTTCTATTCAGACTGCGCCTCAGATTCGGCTCGTTCAGAATAATGATACAATGATGGTTGAAAAGATCCAGTCTACAATCGTAAATACGATTCCTCTTTGGAAGAGTCAGATGGTTCTTGCGCTTGGGGTAGAACATTCGACGCAGGCAGCGGAAGCGCAGCGGCGTGTTACGGATGTGACGAATGAGCTTTTGAAGAAAAATGCAGAGAAACTGAAGATCGCAACGACAGAAACGGCCCGGCAGTCCGAGCGGGGAATCGTGGATATGGATACACTCAAAGCAACGAACGAGTCTCTGATCTCTACGCTTGACGAAGTAATGGCAATCCAGCGTGAAGGCAGGGAAAAACGTCAGGCTGCGGAGGCGGAACTTCGCAATATGGAGCAGGAATTAAAAGGAAAGCTTTTGCAGCTTCACGGATAATTTTTGAGATAAGGTCTTAGATGAGCGTTTAGGATGGCGTTTTCGGTTGACATTCTGCCGGATTTTGGGTAAAATCACAGATGCAAACAGGCGAGGAAAGAGAATAGTATATGTGTGGAATGCATCAGAGAGAAGGCGGTTGGTGAAAGCCTTTGCAGGAACACATTGAACCGGCTCCGGAGCTCTGTATGAAAATACAGCGTATATCTGCGTTAAAGATAAAAGAGAGAACAACGGCAGGCAGGACGTCTGCGGTGTTAATAAGGGTGGTACCGCCGAGATGCTCGGTCCCTTGAGGGGAAGAGCGTCCCGGCGTTTTTGTATAGGCGCATATAGGAAATGAGACGCTTTTCCGGCAGAGAAGTTTTGGCGCTATCCGGGGATCTGCCGCGTTACCGGAGACTTTTACGATCCGGGAGAAACGGGCAAAACGGGCGAAACGGGAGAAACGGGCGAAACGGTCGATTCGGACGGATATGGCTAAACTGCTGCGCTATGGAAGCGATGGAAGAAAAATCGGAACAAAAGATAAAAAAGTTCCGAAAATGATTTGGGAAATGAGGTAAGAAAATGGCGAAAGAAAAGAAACTTGTACAGTCGATCACATCGAGAGACGAAGACTTTGCACAGTGGTATACAGATGTTGTGCGGGAAGCAAAATTATGTGATTATTCAGGCGTAAAGGGATGTCTGAACTATCTTCCGAACGGATATGCAATATGGGAAAATATCCAGTCGGATCTTGATAAACGTTTTAAAGACACAGGTGTGGAAAACGTATATCTTCCGGTTTTGATCCCGGAAAGCCTTTTGCAGAAAGAAAAAGACCACATCGAAGGGTTCGCGCCTGAAGTAGCGTGGGTAACACACGGCGGAGCGGAGCAGCTTCAGGAGAGATTCTGTATCCGTCCGACATCTGAGACATTGTTCTGCGACGTGTGGAGCAAGACGGTTCAGTCTTACAGAGACCTTCCGAAAGTATGGAATCAGTGGTGCTCGGTTCTTCGTTGGGAGAAAACGACAAGACCGTTCCTTCGTTCAAGGGAATTCCTCTGGCAGGAAGGCCATACGATTCATGCGACATATGAAGAAGCGGAAGAACGTACAAAATTAATGTGGAAAGTATATAAAGACTTTGTAGAAGAAGATCTTGCGATTCCGGTTGTTGCAGGAAGAAAAACAGAAAGTGAAAAATTTGCGGGAGCGCAGGACACTTATACGATTGAAGCGCTGATGCACGACGGTCAGGCTTTACAGTCGGCGACAAGCCATTTCTTCGGAAATTCTTTCCCGGATGCATTTGATATTAAGTATGCAGATAAAAATAATGAACTGCACAGTGTGTACGAGACATCATGGGGATTATCCACCCGAATCATCGGTGCGATCATCATGGTTCACGGCGATGACAGCGGTCTTGTACTTCCGCCGAGAATCGCTCCGGTACAGACAAGAGTTATTCCGATCGCGCAGCATAAAGAAGGCGTTCTCGATAAGGCAAATGAACTTCTTGACGCTCTTAATAAAGCCGGATATCGCGCGAAGATCGATGATTCCGAGAAGAGTCCGGGATGGAAATTCAGTGAGCAGGAGATGCTCGGAATCCCGACTCGTATCGAGATCGGACCAAAAGATATCGAAAACGGTCAGGTTGTTGTTGTGCGCAGAGATACAAGAGAGAAGATCGTTGTGGCAATCGATGAGATTACAACGAAACTCGGTGAAATCCTTGAGACGATCCAGGCAGACCTTTATGCGAAAGCAAAAGCGTTCCTTGATGACCACATCAGTTCTGCGGTGACTATGGATGAGATGAAAGATGCGGTTTCCGAAAAGAAAGGTTTCGTAAAGGCAATGTGGTGTGGAGACGAAGCTTGTGAGGATGAGATTAAAGCACAGACAGGCGGAGTGACATCACGATGCATTCCTATGGAAGAAGAACATCTGTCTGATGTATGCGTCTGCTGTGGAAAACCTGCGAAACATATGGTTTACTGGGGAAGAGCATACTAAAATACATTATTTGTAAATGGGTAGTTTAAAACAGGAGTGGATTTCTTTGCTTTTGGAAGAAATACGTTCTGTTTTACAGCGCTGTTTCTCGATAAATAATATAGAAGAAATAAGATAGTGTTGTACAAAAAGGCTATAATCGTTTTGGAAAATGAACGACTATAGCCTTTTTTAAAATCCTGAATATACAAAATGACGAAAATGGGGGGGCGCTAATGACAATTTTGTTTAAATGTGATAAGGTTATAAGGTCTATGAAAAATAAAATTGTGAAAAAAGGGGAAAGGAAAAGTATGAAAAAGAGAAAGTATCTGGCATTGTTATTAGCTGCCGGAATGATCGCACAGACAGCTCTTTCGACCGGCGGAGTTGTGCAGGTTCAGGCTGCCGAAGACACATACGTTAAAACGGATGAGCTGACAGACAACGATACGGCGGCGCCGAATAAAGACAAGACGATACCGTCAAAGAATCAGTATGAGTATCAGAAACAGGAACTGGCTGCATTCTGCCACTTTGGACCGAATACATTTAATGAGATCGAATGGGGAGAACATTACGGTGATAAGACTCCGAATGAGATCTTTAAACTGACGGAAGATTTTGATGCGGACACACTTGTTAAAACATTGAAAGAAGCAGGTTTCAAGAAATTGATCGTGACTGCGAAGCATCATGACGGTTTCTGTATATGGGCAAGTGAAGCGACACAGTATGACGTTTCCGGTGCGACAAATTATCAGGGTGGAAAGGGTGATGTCCTTGCCGACATTTCAAAAGCATGTACAGAACATGATATGGACATGGGATTATATCTTTCCCCATGGGATATCCATGATGACAGCTATGGGTATAAAGATGCTAGTGGCAATCCATTAGTACAGTTTGTTGACACAAACGGTGATGGTAAAGGGGATACGAATAAACCGGTCAATAATTTGACTTGGGAGCAGGTAAAACAGCAAGACGCTAAGGATTACAATAAATATTATAATGATCAGTTGATCGAGATACTTGGAAACGACAAATACGGAAATGACGGACATTTTAAAGAAGTATGGATGGATGGTGCGAAAGGAAGCGGCGCCGGATATCAGGAATATGACTTTAAAAAATGGTTTGACACGATTCAGCAGTATGAGGGAATTGCAGGAAAGCAGGCTGACGACTGTATGCTGTTCGGAGCAGAAGCTTATACAACTGTCCGTTGGATCGGAAATGAGAACGGATTTGCGGCAGAGGAGACTTGGTCAAAATCGAATGTAGATAAAGATAAAAATACGATCAACAGCAACTCTTCGGGTGGATACACGAAAGGTTTCCCGAACGGAAATCAGTGGACAGTTCCGGAAGCGGACGCACGAATCACGTCAGGATGGTTCTGGGGAAATAATAAGAAGACACCGAAGACAATGGAAGAATTATCAGAGATGTACTTCCGTTCAGTAGGTCATAATGCCCCGCTTCTTTTGAATATTCCTCCGAATAATAAAGGAAAAGTTGACGATGCGATCTTAAGACGTGTAACGGAATTCGGTACGGCTATTAATAAAACATTTGAGAAGAATCTTGCAAAAGATGCTGAGGTTTCCGCAACAGAAGTTCGCGGAAAGGACACAACTTATTCTCCGCAGAACGTATTGGACGGAAAAGATGATACATATTGGACCGTGAATGATGAGACAAAATCAGGCACACTTCTGATCGACCTGAAAAAAGAGACGACATTTGATGTTGTGTCTATCGAAGAGTCGATTGAGTTCGGACAGAGAATCGGTAAGTTCAAAGTTGAGTATCAGACAGCGAACGGAGAGTGGAAGAAGTTTGACGAGGGAACAACGATCGGCGCGAAACGTCTTAGCCGAAAGAGTCCTGTAAAATCAAGTAAAATCAAAATTACAGTAACAGCACACGACAAGGCGGAAAACAAAGTTCCTATGATCAGCGAGGTCGGCGTTTATAAAGCGGCGGCAGGTATGGAAGCTCCAAACGGAATCCCGGAAGGACTTCAGGTTGTCGATGACAGAGCGTTTACGGCAGACGGATGGTCAAAGGAATCCGGTGATCAGTTTATCGAAGGTACTGGTATGTGGTGTAATCCGGGCAAGGAAGCAACTGTAAAATTCACAGGAACGAAAGTATGGCTTGTAGGTACGATCGATCCGAACCACGGCCCGGCGGATGTGTATATCGACGGCAACAAAGTGGCGTCTATTAATACGAAGTCAGATAAGAGAAAACTTCAGCAGAGAATCTTTGAGTCTGATACTTTAAAAGATGGAGAACACACATTAAAAATTGTTAATACTGGAAAAGATAAGCAGGCAATCGGCATAGATGCGGCGTTGACATTGAACAACGGCGGAAAAGGTATGTTCCAGATCGAGTATCCAAGCTATCGTGTAAATGAAAACACAAAGACTCCGATCATGGTAAAACGTCTCGGAGGAACAACGGGCGAGGCTACGGTACAGTTCCAGGTAAATCCGGGAAGCGCATGGCAGGATCACTTTAATGCAGACGGAAATATGGAGTTGAAGTTTGCAGACGGTCAGACAGAGGCAAAAGCATATGTTGAGACAAGAAGAGTGCCGGGAGAGACAGGCGATCTTTCCTTTACTGCTGTTCTTGCAGATCCGACGAACGGAACGATTATCGGATTCAATAATCCGGCGACAGTGACGATCGCTGACTCTGAGCAGTATACAAAAGAAAAAGTAAAAGAAAAATTAGCTCAGATCGAGAAAGCGGAATATAATGAAGCACAGTATACAAGCGTAAGCTGGGAAGCGCTTCAGGCAGCGATAAAAGATGCGAAAGCAGTTATGGAAAAAACAAATGCAGGCGCACAGGATTACGCCGAAGCTTGTACGAAACTGGAAGCGGCTCTGAACAGCCTTACAAAGAGATCTACATACACAGATGAAGACAGATTTATCATGCCTCGTCTGAAAGGAAGAACAAAACAGCTTGAGGCAGAGCACTTCATATTAGATAAAGGAACATCAGCTCCGGATAAACACGTTCGCCTTGTGGCAGACGATAAGGCAAGTAACGGACAGAAAGTCGGCTGGTTTGAAAAGGGCAATATCATCAAAGTTCCGTTCCATGCAGACAAAGCGGGAACATATACGTTCAAAGCAACATACCAGAGCGGAAGACTAGCAAGCGGAAAGAAACCGAACTCCTTGAACTGGTCCGGCAAGAACGTAAAAGAAGGATCTAAAGCTGACATATATGGAACAGAGTCTAACGGAACGAAATATGAGACGTTAGAGTTTGATGTAGAGATCACGGCAGCAGGCGACGGAGAACTTATCTTTACGGCAGACGACAAAGGATCTCCGAACCTTGATAAATTTGAAGTGACAGCGAAAAATGTTCCGATGGAAAAATATACGATCACTTCATCCGTGGCAGACGGAGAACAGGGAACGATTTCACCGCTTGGAGCAGTGGAAGTAGAAGAAGGTTCTTCAAAGGGATTTGAAATGAAGCCGAATGAAGGCTATGCAGTGAAAGATGTAGTCGTAGACGGAAAATCCGTAGGTCCTAGAACGAAATATACATTTGAGGAAGTTTTGGCAAACGGACATACGATCACAGCTACATTTGAAAAAGAGAAGTATGCAGAAGACAACCGCTTTGAATTCCCTGTAGACGGAAATGCGAAGACACTTGAGGCAGAGAGACTTGAGCTTAAAGACGTAGAAGACCCAAGCGACGGTCAGTGGAAGATGGAAGTAAAGGAAGCTGATTGGGCAAGCGGCGGTAAGTTTGTCAACTCGATGAACAAAGGCGATACGCTGACTCTTTACTACAATGCTCCGCAGGCGGGAGAATATACAGTTACGTTGTCTTACAGAAGCGGAAGCGCTCAGAACGGATTCAAGTGGGAAGAAAAAGACGGCAAGATCGAAGCCGGAGAAGTGATGGCAGGTGCGAACAGCGCAGATGCGACACATACAAAAGAATTCAAATTGAACGTGAAGACGGCAGGCGAAGGATGCCTTGTACTTACAGCGTTTGATACGAAAGCTCCGCAGTTGGATAAATTCGATATCAAGAGTCCGGGAACACCGGTTCCTCCGATTTCTACAGTAGAGCTTGAAGCGGCAGTTGAGGCTGCTAAGGGATTAGATCTGAATGATTACAAAGATGACGATGCCAAAACTGCATTTACTGCAAAACTGGCAGAGGCGGAAAAACTTCTTGCAGACATTGCGGACGGAAGCTTTACGGGAACACAGAACGATGTGGATCAGATGACAGATGATTTGAAAGCTGCACAGGATGCTTTGAATGAAAAAGAGCAGACTCCTCAGGTGAATAAAGATACGCTTAAGGAGGCGATCGGCAAGGCGGAAGCACTTGATCTGACACAGTATAAAGAAGAAGGCAAGGCAGAGTTTAATGCGGCTCTTCAAAAAGCAAAGGCTGTTCTTGAAAAAGCAGATGCAGATCAGGATGAAGTCGATCAGGCAACGCTTGCATTGAATACGGCAATCCAGAATCTGAAACCGGTTGACGGCGGAAGCGGCGATGGAAACGGTGAAGGAAACGGAAACGGAAGCACAGGCGGAAACGGAAACGGCAGTGGAAGCACAGGCGGAAGCGGAAACGGTAGTGGAAACGCAGGCGGAAATGGAAGTACAGGAGGCAGCGGCACAGGAAATTCGGCAGTGCAGACAGGCGACAGCTCAAACCTGTTTGTATATGCGGGAACATTACTCCTTGCAGCGGCAGCGTTCGTATTCGGATTCAGAAGAAGAAATCAGGAAAAATAATTCTGATGCCGAAGACGTTCGGACAGTCTGAATAAAGAGATAACAGAAACGGGAAAGTTATGGATTATCTGAGAAGATAACCGTGATTTTCCCGTTTTTTATTGTTTATTTTAGAGATGTGACTGTGAAAATACGGAGCAATTTTATAAAGAAAGAATGAAAAAAAGAAAAAAGACATGAAAAAGGCGGAAAAGTTGGCAAATCCCTTGACTTTCTTAAAAAAACGTAATAAACTAACCTAGCGTGCAGAAAAAGACGTTGTTCTTTTTGTGCGCCGAAAAGGATAAAGACATATTATCCGCAGCCCCTTATGACATAAGTCATGAGGAAACGAATAATTCATAGGAGGTGAAAAAGAATGCCAACATTTAACCAGTTAGTTAGAAAAGGTCGCCAGACTTCAGAGAAAAAGTCTACAGCACCGGCTCTTCAGAAAGGATACAACTCCCTGAAGAAACGTGCGACTGACGTATCTGCACCGCAGAAAAGAGGTGTTTGTACAGCAGTTAAGACAGCTACTCCGAAGAAACCGAACTCAGCTCTGAGAAAAATCGCCAGAGTTCGTCTCTCTAACGGAATCGAAGTAACAAGCTACATTCCGGGTGAAGGACACAACCTTCAGGAGCATAGCGTTGTTATGATCCGCGGAGGAAGAGTTAAGGACCTGCCGGGTACAAGATATCACATTATCCGTGGTACACTTGATACAGCAGGAGTTGCTAAGAGAAGACAGGCTCGTTCTAAATACGGTGCAAAAAGACCGAAAGACGCAAAATAAAAAACTGAGAAAAGAAAACAGGTATAAGCACAGCGATGTATTTGTTTTCACCCGAGGTTTTCATGAGAAGATCGGAAGTACGTCAGTACGAAAGGCTGCGTAAGCGGACCGGATTTTCGAGTGGACGATAAGCGTAAAAGAACAAGAGCAGTAACTAAGTAGTTAAATCGTATCACAAACAGAACTATGATTATCGTGCCTCATTGATCGTTCAGTGAGAAAGGGTTGCGGATTTGAGATTCCGCTCCGAAGGAGTACCGGAGGTGCGGACAAAGATAGACGTCCCGCGGCCGCGAGCACATGGTATGTGATTTCATAGAAGACACATGTGAGTACCGATGAATTAATCCCGGTATAACCGGAAAAAATGATTAAGGAGGGAAGGACCGTGCCACGTAAAGGACATACTCAGAAAAGAGATGTATTAGCGGATCCGATATACAACAATAAAGTTGTTACCAAACTTATCAACAACATCATGCTTGACGGTAAGAAAGGTGTAGCACAGAAAATTGTATACGGAGCATTTGAAAGAGTAGAGGCAAAGGCTGAGAAACCGGCGATCGAAGTGTTCGAGGAAGCTATGAACAACATGATGCCGGTTCTGGAAGTAAAAGCAAGACGTATCGGTGGAGCAACATATCAGGTACCGATCGAGGTTAGAGCTGACAGAAGACAGGCACTTGCTCTTCGCTGGTTGACTATGTATTCCCGTCAGAGAGGCGAGAAGACAATGGAAGAGAGACTGGCAAACGAAATTCTTGACGCAGCGAACAACACAGGCGGAGCTGTGAAGAGAAAAGAAGATATGCACAAGATGGCAGAGGCAAACAAAGCGTTTGCACACTATCGTTTCTAAGAGCCGGACACTGCTGCGCCTCTTAGCGAGGCGGGTGCGAGGCATATTCTTCGGAAATTATCCCGGAGAATGACCAAATAGAGGAGGAAAAGATCTTGGCTGGTAGAGAATATCCATTAGACAGAACCAGAAACATCGGTATTATGGCGCATATTGATGCCGGAAAGACTACGACAACAGAGCGTATTCTTTATTATACAGGTGTTAACCATAAGATCGGTGATACTCACGAAGGAACTGCAACTATGGACTGGATGGCCCAGGAGCAGGAAAGAGGTATCACGATCACATCTGCTGCGACAACATGTCACTGGACGCTGCAGGAAAACTGCAAGCCGAAAGCAGGCGCGTTAGAGCATCGTATCAACATCATCGATACACCGGGACACGTTGACTTTACAGTAGAAGTAGAGCGTTCCCTGCGTGTGCTTGATGGTGCGGTAGGTGTATTTTGTGCTAAGGGCGGTGTTGAGCCTCAGTCAGAAAACGTATGGCGTCAGGCTGACACATACAACGTACCGAGAATGGCGTTCATTAACAAGATGGACATCATGGGCGCTGATTTCTACAACGCAGTAGAGCAGATTAAAACAAGATTAGGTAAAAACGCAATTTGTCTTCAGCTTCCGATCGGAAAAGAAGACGAGTTCAAAGGAATCGTCGACCTTTTTGAAATGAAAGCTTACATCTACAATGATGATAAGGGAGATGACATCTCCATCGAAGAGATTCCGGAAGCAATGAAAGATGACGCAGAGCTGTATCATACAGAACTCGTAGAGAAGATCTGCGAGCTGGATGACGAGCTTATGATGATGTACCTTGAAGGTGAAGAGCCGTCGATAGACGAGCTGAAGAAAGTGCTGAGAAAAGCGACATGCGAATGTACTGCTGTTCCGGTATGCTGTGGTACAGCTTACAAGAACAAAGGTGTTCAGAAGCTTCTTGACGCAGTAATCGAATTCATGCCGTCACCGCTTGACGTTCCGGCTATTCAGGGTGTAGATATGGACGGAAATGATACAGTGAGACATTCTTCTGATGAAGAGCCGTTCTCAGCGCTTGTATTCAAGATCATGTCTGACCCGTTTGTAGGTAAACTTGCTTATTTCAGAGTTTACTCGGGAACAGTGAATTCCGGATCTTATGTGCTCAACGCTACAAAAGGTAAAAAAGAGCGTGTTGGACGTATCCTTCAGATGCATGCCAACAAACGTGAAGAGCTGGATAAAGTATACTCGGGAGATATCGCTGCTGCGATCGGATTTAAGTTCTCCACAACAGGAGATACGATCTGTGACGAGCAGAATCCGGTAATCCTTGAGTCTATGGAATTCCCTGAGCCGGTTATCGAGCTTGCAATCGAGCCGAAAACAAAAGCTTCTCAGGGTAAACTCGGTGAATCTCTTGCAAAACTTGCAGAAGAAGACCCGACATTCCGCGCTCATACAAATCAGGAGACAGGACAGACGATCATCGCCGGAATGGGTGAGCTTCACCTGGAGATTATCGTTGACCGACTTCTTCGTGAATTTAAGGTAGAGGCTAACGTAGGTGCGCCTCAGGTTGCTTATAAAGAGTCCATTACAAAATCGGTTGAAGTTGACAGCAAGTATGCAAAACAGTCCGGTGGTCGTGGACAGTACGGACACTGTAAAGTAAAATTCGAGCCTATGGATGTCAACGGTGAGGAGACATACAAATTCGAGAGCACAGTAGTCGGCGGTGCGATTCCGAAGGAATACATTCCGGCTGTAGGCGAAGGTATCGAAGAAGCTATGAAATCAGGTATCCTCGGCGGATTCCCGGTTGTAGGTGTTCACGCAAACGTATACGACGGATCTTATCATGAAGTCGATTCTTCAGAGATGGCATTCCATATCGCCGGATCTCTTGCATTCAAAGATGCTATGAAACAGGGAGCTCCGGTACTTCTTGAGCCGATCATGAAGGTTGAGGTTACAATGCCTGAAGAATACATGGGAGATATCATCGGAGACTTGAACTCCCGTCGTGGACGTATCGAAGGAATGGATGACTTAGGCGGCGGAAAGATCGTTCGCGCATACGTTCCGTTGTCCGAGATGTTCGGATATTCCACAGATCTTCGTTCCAGAACACAGGGACGCGGTAACTACTCAATGTTCTTTGAGAAATACGAGCCGGTACCGAAATCTGTTCAGGAAAAGATATTATCAAACAAAAATGCGTAAATAGCGTAAAAGGACTTGAAAAACGGCTGGGTTTGAAATATAATCAAACTTAGCCGAATAAAAAATAAGTCAGGTAGATTACCTAAAAAGGTTATTATTTTAAGGAGGACATTCAAAATGGCAAAAGCTAAATTTGAAAGAAACAAACCGCATTGTAACATCGGTACAATCGGACACGTTGACCACGGTAAAACAACTCTTACTGCTGCTATCACAAAAACACTTTCACAGAGAGTAGAAGGAAACGCAGCTGTTGATTTCGAAAACATCGATAAAGCTCCGGAAGAGAGAGAGCGTGGAATCACAATTTCTACAGCACACGTTGAGTATGAGACAGAGAAACGTCACTACGCACACGTTGACTGCCCGGGACATGCTGACTACGTTAAGAACATGATCACAGGAGCAGCTCAGATGGACGGAGCTATCCTCGTTGTTGCTGCAACTGACGGAGTTATGGCTCAGACAAAAGAGCATATTCTTCTTTCCCGTCAGGTTAACGTTCCGTACATCGTTGTATTCATGAACAAATGTGACATGGTAGACGATGAAGAACTTCTTGAACTTGTAGAGATGGAAATCCGTGAAGTACTCAGCGAGTACGACTTCCCGGGCGATGACACACCGATCATCCAGGGATCAGCTCTGAAAGCTCTTGAGGATCCGTCAAGCGAGTGGGGCGATAAGATCATGGAACTTATGGATGCTGTTGACGAGTGGATTCCGACACCGGAGCGTGCTACAGACAAACCGTTCCTTATGCCGGTAGAGGACGTATTCTCTATCACAGGACGTGGTACAGTTGCTACAGGTAGAGTAGAGCGTGGTGTTCTTCATGTATCTGATGAAGTTGAAATCATCGGTATCCATGATGATGTTAAGAAAACAGTTGTAACAGGTATCGAGATGTTCCGTAAACTTCTTGACGAGGCTCAGGCCGGAGACAACATCGGAGCTCTTCTCCGTGGTGTTCAGAGAACAGAGATCGAAAGAGGTCAGGTTCTTATCAAACCGGGTACAGTTACATGCCACAAGAAATTTACATGCCAGGTTTACGTTTTGACAAAAGACGAAGGTGGACGTCATACACCGTTCTTCAACAACTACCGTCCGCAGTTCTACTTCAGAACAACAGACGTAACAGGTGTTTGCGAACTTCCGGCTGGTATCGAGATGTGTATGCCTGGAGATAACGTAGAGATGACAGTTGAACTGATTCATCCGGTAGCTATGGAAGAAGGTCTTCGTTTCGCTATCCGTGAGGGTGGACGTACAGTAGGATCTGGTACAGTAGCTAAGATCATCGAGTAATCATAATCTGAATATAGATTTGATATAGCGATATGACCCGCAGAGTGTTTGCTCTGCGGGTTTTTGTATTGGGTTTTTGTAATTCCGGAAAAATATTTACGAAAATATTGACATTTAAAAAGACAACTGCTATATTACAAATAGAACAGAACTGAAGATACCCCGGAAATTTCTCCGGGGTGGTTTTATATCAAAGAGATAATTTGTGCAAATAATGATTTTTAGTAGAATGGAACAAGAATAAAATCAGTGATCTTGAATTTGTAATTGTGGGAGGGAAGGAAAATGTCAGTAAAAAGAGATTATTATGAAGTGCTCGGTCTATCAAAAGGAGCAGATGCCGGCTCGATAAAAAAGGCTTACAGAAAGCTGGCGAAGAAATATCATCCTGATACGAATCAAGGCGATAAACAGGCGGAGAAGAAGTTTAAAGAAGTGACGGAGGCGTATACGGTACTGAGCGACCCGGAGAAGAAAAAGATGTACGATCAGTTTGGCCATGCGGCATTTGATCAGGGAGCATCGGCTGATCCGTTTGGCAAAGATACATCAGGCAATCCGTTTTCGGGAGGTTCTTATCACAGAGCTTATACGAGCGGAAACGGCGGATATCAGGAGTACCATTTTGAAAGTGGAAATATGGATGATATGTTCGGAGATATGTTTGGAGATATTTTCGGCCACGGAATGCATGGAAGCAAAGGGGAAGAGGATTTTCGCGGATTTCATGGATTTCGAGGATATGAGCGGCAGAGGGATGCAAAAGGAGAAGACCTGCACGCGGAGATAGCGGTAACTTTTGAGGAAGCTGTCTTTGGATGTGATAAAACGTTTACCTTTAAAGATCCGAATAGTCAGGGCGTTTCTAAGACTTTGCAGGTTCATATTCCTGCGGGGATTGATACGGGTAAGAGTATCCGTCTGCGCGGAAAAGGAATGCCGGGGGTGAACGGCGGAGAAAGCGGAGATCTGTTTTTAAAAGTAAATGTGGGAGTAAAAGCAGGCTACGAGCGGAAAGGCAGCGATGTTTATACGACAGTTTTTGTTCCGTATACGACGGCAGTGTTTGGCGGAGAAGCGAAAGTTCAGACGCTGTACGGAGATGTTTTATGTAAGATCGCAAAGGGAACGCAGTCGGGGACGAAGATCCGCCTGAAAGGAAAAGGAATCGTCTCGATGAAAAATCCGGAAGTGAGAGGCGATCAATACGTAACAGTCCAGATTGCAGTACCGAAATATCTGAATCCCGAAGCTGAGCAAAAGCTTCGTGAATTTGAAAATATATGCGCGGGAAGAAGCTCGGAACGCAGAAAAAGCGCATGATTAGAAACCTCTGTTTTGCATATACTGAATACAGTGTAACTAAGCATTGTGAATAAGTATGGCATACAGAGGTTTTTATGTGGAAAAAAACGAAGGAAATGAAATGGAAAACTGCAAAATTATTGTGGGGCGATTTATTTTATGATATTGCGGGGGCGGTATTGTTTTCGGCAGGGGTATATACGTTTGCGGGAAACGCCGATTTTGCTCCCGGAGGAGTTACGGGAATAGCGCTATTGCTGAATCATCTTTTCGGGATTCCGGTCGGAACACTTACTCTTTTTATAAATCTGCCCCTTATCGTGATCAGTTATCGTACACTGGGGAAACGTTTTCTTTTGAAAACGGCGAAATCAATGGTGATCACAACATTTTTTCTTGATGTCGTTTTCCCGGTGTTTCCGATGTATGAAGGACAGAGGATGATGGCTGCGCTTTGTTCCGGAGCGCTGATGGGAGCCGGGATGGTTATGTTCTATATGCGGGGCTCTTCTTCGGGAGGTCTTGATTTTGTTATCATGCCGATCAAGAAAAAACGCCCCCATCTATCTGTCGGGAAAATTACGATGATCATTGATCTTGGGATCATTCTTCTGGGCTGGCCTGTATTCGGAGATGTAGATGCGGCCCTTTATGGATTAGTCTCTACATTTGCATCGGTTGTTGTGATTGACAAAGTGCTGTATGGACTCGGAGCAGGAACGCTGGCCTTTGTTGTAACCGAAAAGGGAGATGAAGTGGCGGCAAAGATCGCAGAGCTGACAAAGAGAGGGGTAACATCTGTCAAAGCGACGGGAACATACACGGGAAAGAAAAAGAACGTCTTGCTTTGCGCATGCAGCAAATCTGAGGCATTTCTCGTGAAATGTGCGGCGGAAGAAGCGGATGATAATATGTTTTTAATGTTTATGGAGACAAGCGAAGTGTTTGGAGAAGGGTTTCGGAACAGTTCGGATTGAAGCGTTTGTTTCTGGCAGGGAGAAAAAATGCGTTTGTGGCGGGTTGAAAAAAACATTTTCATGCAGTAAAATGGAATCCATAATCTGTCTGAAAACGCAGTTTTTGTCAGTGCGGAGAGATTGAGAAGAATTAAGGTGAAATAAAACCGGGAAAGGCGGTCTGCCTATGAATATGATACATGCGGAAAAGCTTGTATATGAATATGATAAACGTGATGAAGAAGGAAATGTGATCGGAACAAACCGCGCCATTGACGGGGTTGATATTGATGTGCCGCAAGGTTCTTTTGTGGCGGTTCTCGGTCATAACGGTTCGGGAAAGTCTACTCTTGCAAAGCATATGAATGCAATATTGATCCCGACAGGCGGTACTGTATGGGTGGACGGACAGGATACGAAAGATCCGGAGAATCTGTGGGACGTGCGAAAGAGCGCGGGAATGGTATTTCAAAATCCTGACAACCAGATCATCGGAACTGTAGTAGAAGAAGATGTCGGGTTCGGACCTGAAAATATAGGGATACCGACAGATGAGATATGGGAAAGAGTAGGGGAAAGTCTGCGTCTTGTCGGGATGACGGAATATCGGGCGTCCTCTCCGAATAAACTTTCCGGCGGTCAGAAGCAGCGTGTGGCGATCGCAGGAGTGATCGCGATGGAATCGAAGTGTATTGTCTTGGATGAACCGACTGCCATGCTTGATCCGAACGGGCGCAAGGAGGTGCTTCAGGCGGTTGCGCGTTTGAGAAAAGAGAAGAACGTAACGGTCATTCTTATCACTCATTATATGGAAGAAGTGATCGATGCGGATCAGGTGTTTGTTATGGACAGCGGTCATATTGTAATGCACGGGACGCCGAGAGAAATTTTCAGCCGTGCAGATGAGCTGAAATCATACAGGATGGATGTTCCGCAAGTTACGATGCTTGCGGAGGAACTTAGAAAACGTGGTCTTGATATTCCGAAAGGAATTCTAAGAAGGGAAGAGTTGGTGGAAGCGTTATGTCGATTGCGTTAGAGCATGTAAATTATATATACAGTCCCGGCACGGCTTATGAGAAACGTGCGCTCAATGACATCAGTTTGGAGATCGGGCAGGGGCAGTTTGTCGGGATCATCGGTCATACCGGATCAGGAAAATCTACGCTGATTCAGCATTTAAACGGACTTATGAAGGCAACTTCCGGGGATATTTTGTACGACGGACAAAGCATTTATGCGGAAGGGTACGACATGAGAAAACTGCGCAGTCAGGTAGGTCTTGTGTTTCAGTATCCTGAGCATCAGTTGTTTGAAGTCGATGTGATAAGCGATGTTTGTTTCGGCCCGAAGAATCAGGGATTATCGGAGGAAGAGAGTGAAAAAAATGCGAGGGAAGCTCTGGAATTAGTCGGATTTCCCGAAAAGTATTATAAACAGTCTCCGTTTGAGCTTTCGGGAGGACAGAAGAGACGTGTGGCGATTGCGGGAGTGCTGGCTATGAAGCCGAAAGTGCTTATTTTGGATGAGCCGACGGCGGGACTTGATCCGAAAGGGAGAGACGAGATTCTTGACCAGATTGCAAAACTGCATAAAGAGACAGGGATGACGGTCGTTCTTGTGTCGCACAGTATGGAAGATGTGGCGCGGTATGTAGACCGTATCATTGTGATGAATAAGGGTGAAAAGATGCTGGATGGTACGCCGAAAGAAGTGTTCCGGCATTATAAAGAGTTAGAGGAGGTCGGACTTGCGGCGCCTCAGGTTACTTATGTGATGCATGACTTGAAAGACCGCGGATTTGATGTGTCGCCTGATGCGACAACGATTGAAGAAGCTGCGGATGAGATAATGAGGAGTTTTATATGATCAGAGATATTACGATCGGGCAGTATTACCCGGTAAAAAGCCGGATACATAGTTTAGACCCACGGGTGAAGATTATCTGCACTCTTTTATTTCTTGTCTCTTTGTTTGTTCAGAGTTCTTTCCTTGGGTATGTAATTGCGACATTGTTTCTCGGAATGGTAATCTATATGTCGAAAGTCCCCCTGAAATATATTGTAAAAGGGTTAAAACCGATCGTGATCCTTCTGATGTTTACGGTCGTTATGAATCTGTTTTTGACAAGAGGCGGAGAAACGCTGCTGCATTTTTGGATTTTTACGATTACGGAAGAAGGCGTTCGTACGTCGGTGTTTATGGCGCTTCGCTTGATGTATCTCGTGGCGGGATCGTCTCTTATGACGTTTACGACATCTCCCAACGGATTGATGGACGGAATGGAAAAATTGCTGAATCCTTTGAACAAGCTTCATCTTCCGGTTCATGAGGTTGCGATGATCATGTCGATCGCGCTTCGTTTTATTCCGATTCTTTTGGAGGAGACGGATAAGATCATGAAAGCGCAGATCGCCAGAGGAGCAGATTTTGAGAGCGGGAATATTATTCAGAGGGCAAAGGCGATGATCCCGATTCTTGTACCGTTGTTTGTTTCTGCTTTCCGCCGGGCAAACGATCTTGCAATGGCGATGGAAGCGCGCTGCTATCACGGAGGAGAGGGAAGGACGAGGATGAAGCCGCTGAAATATAACGGAAGAGACAAAGCGGCGTATCTGATTACGATTCTCTATGCAGCAGGAGTGTTTGCGGTCGGAAAATTCGTGCCGTTTCAGTTGTGGATTTTCTAAAGGCAGTCTGCTGCGGAGGCTGAAAAAGCATTTGGCATGAGAGATCGGTTTTTCCGGGAATAGGCGGCGAATAAGGAAAAGATGCTGTGGGAAGTTAAAAATGCGTATGACCTGAGAGGGTAAAGGGGAACGAATAAAAATATGAGACGGATTAAATTAACTGTCGCTTATGATGGAACAGATTATTGCGGGTGGCAGATACAGCCGAATGGAATTACGGTAGAGGAAGTTTTAAATAAAGCGCTGTCCGATCTGACAAAAGAAACTGTGAAGGTGATCGGTGCAAGCCGTACGGACGCAGGCGTTCATGCGCGGGGGAATGTGGCTGTCTTTGATACAAAGTCGCCGATTCCGCCGGAGAGGATTGCGTATGCAGTCAACGTGCTTCTTCCCGATGATATCGTAGTTGTGCGGTCGGAAGAAGTCGGATGTGACTGGCATCCCAGATATCAAAACTCGATAAAAACGTATGAATATACAATCGTAAACCGTGAAATGCCGGATCCGCTCAGAAGAAGAGACTCGTGGTTCGTTTCTTTTCCGCTGAATATTGACGATATGAAAAAGGCGGCGAGATATTTTATCGGCGAACATGATTTCAAAACATTTTGCAGTGTTCATACCGGTGTAAAAACAACGGTGCGCAGGATCGACAGTCTGGATGTTGAAAAAAAGGGAGAACGAATAAAAATACGCATCAGCGGAAACGGGTTTTTGTATAATATGGTTCGGATCATTGCGGGAACGCTTGTAGAAGTCGGACGGGGGGCGTTTGCTCCTTCAGAAGTAAAAGAGATGCTTGAGCAAAAAGAAAGAGGCAGAGCGGGAGCTACTGCGCCGCCGCAAGGTCTTGTCCTTTTAGGAATCGTGTATGACGGGCAGGCTGATACAGGAAGAGGGCAGATACAAAAAAGACACAGACAGCAGCCGGACGCAGGAAGATACGGACGGCAGATAGACACAGACAGCAGCCGGACGCAGGAAGATACGGACAGCAGATAGACACAGACAACAGCTGGACGCAGGAAGATACGGACGGCAGATAGATACAGGCATAGACAGGTAGGAAGAGGGTTCTTTCTGCTTGACTTTTATAAGGCAGATTGTTAGACTTAAATGTAGCGATAGGAGGGCGAAAGATATGAAAATTTATGAAACAGAGAATTATGAAGAAATGAGTAGAAAAGCGGCAAATATTCTTTCCGCACAGGTAATTTTGAAACCGGATTGTGTACTCGGTCTTGCAACGGGATCTACACCGATCGGAACATACGATAAACTTGTAGAGTGGTATGAAAAAGGTGATCTTGATTTCTCGGAAGTGAAGACAGTGAATCTGGATGAATACAGAGGTCTGACTCGTGATAACGATCAGAGCTACTACTATTTTATGCATGAGCATTTGTTTGACCGTGTGAATATCGATCCTGAGAATACAAATGTTCCGAACGGTACAGAGCCGGATGCCGACAAAGAATGTGAAAGATACGAAAAACTGATCGAGTCAATGGGAGGCGTTGATATTCAGCTTCTCGGTCTGGGACACAACGGACATATCGGATTTAACGAGCCGGACAGCGCTTTTGCACAGACAACACACTGTGTTGATCTGACGGAGAGTACGATTGAAGCGAATAAGAGATTTTTCGCATCTGCCGATGACGTGCCGCGTCAGGCGTATACGATGGGTATCGGAACGATCATGCGTGCGAAGAAAATCCTGCTTATTGTAAACGGAGAGGCAAAAGCCGACATCGTTGCAAAGGCATTTTTCGGACCGGTAACTCCGGAAGTTCCGGCATCGATTCTTCAGCTTCATAACGATGTTGTGATCGTCGGAGACAAAGCGGCTCTGTCGAAGATTCCGAGATAAGGCTGCGCGGCGATGTCGTATTTACTTGAAGTATGTGCCGACAGTGTAAGATCTGCGGTTGAGGCGCAGGCAGGCGGAGCGGATCGCATAGAACTGTGTTCGGGTCTTGTGATCGGAGGTCTGTCTCCGTCGGCCGCGATGTTTGAACAGGTGAAGAAAAATGTCGATATTCCTGTAAGAGTGCTGCTTCGTCCGAGATTCGGAGATTTCTGTTATGACGGATATGAATTCGAGACGCTGAAGGAAGAAGTCTGTCTGTTCAGAGAGGCGGGAGCCGACGGTGTTGTTATCGGTATTTTAAAACCGGACGGAAGGCTTGATACAGATAGGATGAAGGAACTTGTCGAATGTGCAAAGTCCGAAAGTAAAAGCGGGAAACGCCCATGTGCGGTCACTTTTCACAGAGCTTTTGATGTGTGCCGGAATCCGTATGAAGCGCTGAGGCAGTGTATAGAGCTGGGAATTGATACAATTCTTACGAGCGGGCAGAAAGACAGCGCATGGAATGGCAGGGAACTTTTAAAAGAACTTGTGAGGGAAGCTGCCGGGGAGGTTGAGATTCTTGCAGGAGCCGGGATAAGTCCTGAAGTAATCGGAAAACTGGCAGACTATGCAGGCGTGACGTCTTTTCATATGTCGGGCAAAAAAGTGACTGACAGTAAGATGGAGTTTCGCAGAGAAGACGTGCCGATGGGAATACCGGGTTTTCCTGAATTTGACATTTGGCAGACGGATGCCGGGCTGGTTGGGAATGCAAAGCGGATATTGACTGATTTACAGGAAGAGTCGTTAAAAAATGACCGGTGAAGAATTTGTGGCTGATCAATATGTAGTCGGCTCTTGACAAAAGAAGAAGTGTAAGCTAAGATATGCTTCATATTATATAGGCTTTGAAGGGAAGAAGTAACAGGTGAACGTGATGACAGAAAGCAGCCGGTTGATGAGAGGCGTGTGAGACGAATCTGTGAATACATCCCGGAGCTTCGCACTGAAAAGAAGTCTGTCCTGCGGTATAGGAGAAACCATTACCGCGGATGTAAAATGGCAGATGATGAGTAGGCTGTGACGGAGTGGTATACGTTATCGTACCGGAATGAGACTGAAAGCGCCGATGTTCGGCGATTCGGTGAATTAAGGTGGTACCACGGAAATATCCGTCCTTATTGCGTGAGCGATAAGGGCGGTTTTTTTGTATAGGCAACGAGCCAAAGTCCGGGCTTGCCCGAGACCTTGGCGGCTGCTTACAATTTCGGAATGTGCCTTTTGGCACTTCCGGTCATTTAGAAACATTTGATATTTTGCAGAGAATAAGGAGAAAGAAAATGGGAATTTACGAGGAACTTCAGGCAAGAGGTTTGATTGCGCAGGTGACGGATGAAGAACGAATCCGCGATTTAGTAAACAGTGGAAAGGCTGTATTTTATATTGGGTTTGATCCTACGGCAGATAGTCTTCATGTAGGACATTTTATGGCGCTGTGTCTTATGAAACGTTTACAGGAAGCGGGAAATAAGCCGATCGCATTGATCGGAGGCGGAACGGGATATATCGGAGATCCGTCAGGAAGAACAGATATGAGAAGCATGATGACGCCGGAGCAGATCTGTCATAACTGCGATTGCTTTAAAGAGCAGATGAGCAAGTTTATTGATTTCTCAGAAGGAAAAGCGCTTATGGTAAATAATGCGGACTGGCTTCTTGATCTAAATTATGTAGAAGTGCTTCGTGAGATCGGACCGCATTTTTCGGTAAACCGTATGCTTACGGCAGAGTGTTATAAGCAGAGGATGGAAAAAGGATTAAGTTTCCTTGAGTTTAACTACATGATCATGCAGGCTTATGATTTCTATGCATTGTTCCAGAAATACGGATGTAATATGCAGTTCGGCGGTGACGATCAGTGGAGCAATATGCTTGCGGGAACAGAGCTTATCCGCAGAAAATTAGGAGAAGATGCAGGCGCGATGACTATTACGCTGCTTTTGAATTCCGAAGGAAAGAAGATGGGAAAAACACAGTCAGGCGCTGTATGGCTTGACCCAAATAAAACATCGCCGTTTGATTTTTATCAGTATTGGAGAAATGTTGCGGATGCAGATGTTTTGAAATGTATTCGTATGCTTACGTTCCTTCCGCTTGAGGAAATAGATAAGATGGATTCGTGGGAAGGAGCGCAGCTTAATACTGCAAAAGAGATTCTGGCATATGAGCTGACCAAACTTGTCCATGGAGAAGAGGAAGCGAAGAAAGCGCAGGAAAGCGCAAGAGCTTTGTTTAGTAAAGGTAATGCGGCGGAGATGCCGACTGCACAGCTTACAGAAGAAGATCTTACAGACGGAAAGATCGATATTCTTACAATGCTTGTGAAGAGCGGACTTGTTACATCTAAATCCGAGGCAAGGCGCGCGGTACAGCAGGGAGGCGTTGCCGTAGACGGTGAAAAAGTTTCTGATATTGCCGCATCTTTCGGAAAAGAGGACCTCTCGGGCGAAGGAATTATTTTGAAAAAAGGAAAGAAAAACTTCCGCCGGGTTGTTGCAGAGTAAGAAGCGGCGAAAAAAGAACGGATCAGATCAAAGAAGGAAAGGAAGTGGCGGTATGGGATTGAATAACACACCGATGTCTGAACGGGTTCATATTGGATTTTTCGGAAGGAGGAATGCCGGAAAGTCGAGTGTTATGAATGCCGTTACAGGGCAGGATCTGGCAGTTGTATCAGATGTGAAAGGTACGACAACAGATCCGGTATATAAGTCAATGGAGCTGCTTCCGATCGGTCCGGTTGTGATGATAGATACACCGGGAATAGACGATGAAGGAGAACTTGGGAAACTGCGGGTGAAAAAAAGTTACCAGACGCTTAATAAGACAGACGCGGCTGTACTTGTTATCGATGCGGCAGCGGGAGTTTCCGGGCAAGACAAAAAGCTCCTTGAAAAGATCAAGGCAAAGAAAATTCCTTATGTTGTCGCACTGAATAAAAAAGAACTTGCAGAAGAAGAGGATATGGAACGGATCAAGAAAGAACTTGATTCGGATGGTCGCTGGATCATCGAAGTGAGCGCAGCGGCAGGCGACGGTATTTGTGAGCTGAAAGAAAAGATTGCGGCAGCAGTGCATCAGGAGGAGACGGAGAATGTTCTTGTTCGAGATCTGCTTCATCCTTCTGATATTGTCGTTCTTGTAGTGCCTGTCGATTCGGCAGCTCCGAAAGGCAGACTGATCCTTCCTCAGCAGCAGGTGATCCGTGATATTCTTGAAGCAGAGGCGGTATCGGTAGTTGTAAAAGAAAACGGACTGAAAAATATTCTTGATCAATTAAAAGAAAATCCGAGAATGGTGATTACGGACAGCCAGGTCTTTAAAAAGGTGTCAAAGGATACTCCTGCCGATGTGCCGCTTACGTCTTTTTCGATATTGATGGCGCGGTATAAAGGCAATCTGGAACAGGCAGTTAGGGGTGTGACAGAACTGGATCGATTAAAAGACGGAGATGTCGTGCTGATCAGTGAAGGATGTACGCACCACCGACAGTGCGAGGATATCGGAACGGTGAAGATTCCCCGCTGGATCAGGGAATATACAGGCAAAGAGATTCAGATAGAGACAACATCGGGAACGGAATTTCCGGATGACTTAAGTAAATATAAGTTGATCATTCACTGCGGCGGCTGTATGCTGAATGAGCGGGAGATGAAGTACCGCTATAGCTGCGCGGCGGATCAGGGGATTCCGATAACGAATTACGGAATTATGATCGCCTATGTGAACGGTATTTTAAAGCGAAGCGTAGAAATATTTCCCGAGCTTTATGAAATACTGTAAAAGTCAAAATTGAGAAAAACAACAGATGTCCGAACTGTATGACATCTGTTGTTTCATATATAATAGGGAAAAAGAGAAAAATGAGATTGTATTGAAAAAAATACAATTTTTCATAAAAATAGCTTGAAATACAATGTTATTTCCTATATACTAAAAAAGCTGTGACATGATAGCTGTGAAGCGTGAGGTTGCTGCCCGGCAAAAAGATAAGCTGAGGCAGGTTTTCCGTGGAGCGAATGTCAAGTTAGGAAACTGGCGACAAGTCACTGTACGAATCACAACTGATTACTGATTACCACAAGGGAAAAGTATGAAACAACGTGTGAGTTTCTCACGACACACACGGGAGAGTGTACAGTCACCGCTTGTCGTACTGAAGTTAAAAGTACGAAAAGGAGGCGACTTTTTTTATGGCAAGTCAAGTAATGAGAATCACATTGAAAGCGTATGATCATCAGCTCGTTGATGCATCCGCAAAGAAAATCATCGAAACTGTAAAAAAGAATGGGTCACAGGTGAGCGGACCGGTGCCGCTGCCGACAAAGAAAGAGGTAGTGACAATTCTTAGAGCGGTACACAAGTACAAAGACTCAAGAGAGCAGTTCGAGCAGAGAACTCATAAGAGACTCATCGATATCGTTACACCGACACAGAAAACTGTGGACGCTCTTTCCAGACTGGAAATGCCGGCAGGTGTTTACATCGATATCAAAATGAAAAATAAGTAAGCGAAAAACCGCTGAACATTCAAATTAACAGTAACAATCCTAACATTTAGGATGAGCGCGAAAGCGTTCCGCTGTAAATCACAGGAGGTATTTATAATGAAGAAAGCTATTTTGGCTACAAAAGTTGGAATGACTCAGATCTTCAATCACGAAGACGGAGTTCTGATTCCGGTAACAGTTCTGCAGGCTGGACCGTGTGTAGTTACACAGGTTAAAACAGTTGAGAACGATGGCTACAGCGCCGTACAGGTTGGATATGTTGACAAGAAAGATAAGATTGTCACAAAAGACGGAAGCGGAAGAAAAGCGATCGCACACAGAAACGGTGTGACAAAAGCTGAAAAAGGCCACTTTGACAAAGCAGGCGTATCCGGAAAAAGATATGTAAAAGAATTTAGATTTGACAATGCAGAGGAATATGCTCTTGCTCAGGAGATCAAAGCTGATATCTTCGCAGAGGGAGATCACATCGATGCGACAGCAATCTCCAAAGGTAAAGGTTTCCAGGGCGCGATCAAACGTCACGGACAGAGCAGAGGACCTATGACACATGGTTCCAAGTTCCATCGTCACGCTGGTTCCAATGGTGCGGCATCTGATCCGAGTAAAGTATTCAAAGGCAAAAAAATGCCTGGACAGATGGGTAACAAGAAGATTACTGTTCAGAACCTTGAAATCGTGAGAGTTGATGCAGAGAACAACCTGCTTCTCGTAAAAGGTTCAGTTCCGGGACCGAAGAAATGTCTCGTAACGATCAAAGAAACAGTAAAAGGAAACTAAGCTGACAATAAGAAAGGAGGAACACACAGATGGCAAAAGTATCTGTTTACAATATCGAAGGTAAAGAAGTTGATACAATCGAATTAAACGATGCTGTATTCGGTGTTGAAGTAAATGAGCACCTCGTACACATGGCAGTTGTAAATCAGCTTGCAAACAATCGTCAGGGAACACAGAAAGCCAAAACACGTTCTGAGGTTTCAGGCGGCGGAAGAAAACCGTGGAGACAGAAAGGAACAGGACACGCAAGACAGGGTTCAACAAGAGCTCCGCAGTGGACAGGCGGCGGTGTTGTATTCGCTCCGGTTCCGAGAGATTACTCATTCAAGATGAATAAAAAAGAGAAGAGAGCTGCTCTTAAATCCGCACTTTCTTCCAGAGTAGAAGAGAACAAATTCATCGTAGTTGACGAGATGAACTTCGATGAGATCAAAACAAAGAAATTCCAGAATGTCCTGAACAACCTGAACGTAAACAAAGCGCTTGTTGTTTTGGAAGACGGAAATACAAACGCAGAGATTTCTGCTAGAAACATTGCTGGCGTTAAGACAGCACGCACAAATACGATCAACGTATATGACATCCTGAAATACAACACAGTGATCGCAACGAAAGCTGCTGTTGCAACAATCGAGGAGGTGTACGCATAATGGCAAACATTCAGTATTATGATGTAATCCTTAAACCGGTTATCACAGAGAAAAGCATGGATCTGATGGCTGACAAGAAATATACATTCCTTGTACACACAGAGGCTACAAAAGCTCAGATCAAAGAAGCTGTTGAAAAAATGTTTGAAGGAACAAAGGTTGCTCGTGTCAACACAATGAACCTTGAAGGAAAAAACAGAAGACGCGGAATGGTAGTCGGAAAAACAGCTAAGACAAAGAAAGCGATCGTACAGCTTACAGAAGACAGTAAAGAAATCGAAATCTTTGAAGGACTGTAAGATCAGAAACTATATACGGTGCAAATCCGTGAAACAAATAATTAGACGAAATGAAAGGAGAGAAAGTAATGGGAATCAGAACATATAACCCATATACACCTTCCAGAAGACAGATGACAGGATCTGATTTCTCCGAGATCACAAAGACAACTCCGGAAAAATCACTTCTTGATTCCAAAAAAAGAAAAGCAGGTCGTAACGCACAGGGTAAGATTACTGTAAGACATCGCGGCGGCGGCGCTAAGAAAAAATATAGAATCGTAGACTTCAAGAGAAAGAAAGACGGAATCCCGGCAACAGTAGTAGGTATCGAATACGATCCGAACAGATCTGCAAACATTGCGCTGATCTGCTACGCAGACGGAGAAAAAGCATATATCCTTGCTCCTGAAGGACTGAAAGACGGAATGACAGTTATGAACGGTGCAGATGCCGAAGTAAGAGTAGGAAACTGCCTCCCGCTTTCTGAGATTCCGGTAGGTACTCAGATCCATAACATCGAGCTTTATCCGGGAAAAGGCGGACAGCTTGTTCGTTCAGCAGGAAACAGCGCGCAGCTTATGGCTAAAGAAGGAAAATATGCAACACTCAGACTTCCGTCAGGTGAGATGAGAATGGTTCCGATCATCTGCCGCGCATCTATCGGTGTGGTAGGAAACGGAGAGCACAACCTGATCAATGTAGGTAAAGCAGGACGTAAGCGTCACATGGGTATCCGCCCGACAGTACGTGGTTCTGTTATGAACCCGAACGACCATCCGCATGGTGGTGGTGAAGGTAAGACAGGTATCGGCCGCCCGGGTCCGTGTACACCGTGGGGTAAACCGGCACTTGGTCTTAAGACCCGCAAGAAAAACAAAGCTTCTAACAAGCTGATTGTAAGAAGAAGAGACGGTAAAGCGATTAAATAATTAGATTCACAAGGAGGTTAGAACCTATGGCTCGCTCACTTAAAAAAGGACCATTTGCAGACGAAAGCTTACTGAAAAAAGTAGACGCTATGAACGCTGCAGGTGATAAATCAGTTATTAAGACATGGTCACGCCGTTCTACAATCTTCCCGTCATTTGTAGGCCACACATTTGCCGTACATGACGGAAGAAGACATGTACCGGTATATGTTACAGAAGATATGGTAGGACACAAACTCGGTGAGTTCGTTGCGACAAGAACTTACAGAGGACACGGCAAAGACGAGAAGAAGTCGAAAGTCAGATAAGATTCATATATTTTGAAAGGAGGGTTCATCCATGGCAAAAGGACACAGATCCCAAATCAAGAGAGAAAGAAACGAGCAGAGAGATACAAGACCTTCAGCTAAGATTTCTTACGCAAGAATATCTGTTCAGAAGGCATGCTACGTTCTTGATGCCATCAGAGGTAAGGATGTACAGACAGCACTCGGTATTTTAGCTTACAATCCGAGATATGCTTCAGCAGTTATAGAGAAATTACTGAAATCAGCGATTGCTAACGCTGAGAACAACAACGGTATGAGCGTTGACAACCTTTACATTGAGGAGTGCTACGCAAACAAAGGACCGACAATGAAGAGAATCAGACCGAGAGCACAGGGTAGAGCTTATAGAATCGAGAAGAGAATGAGCCACATCACAATCGTGCTGAATGAAAGATAGGAGGACAATATGGGACAGAAAGTAAATCCTCATGGCTTGAGAGTCGGCGTTATCAAAGAATGGGATTCCAAATGGTACGCAGAGAAAGATTTCGCTGACAACTTGGTTGAAGACCACGAGATCAGAACATTTTTAAAGAAAAGATTATACAGCGCCGGAATCTCCAAAATCGAGATCGAGAGAGCTTCCGATCGCGTGAAGATCATTGTTTATACAGCTAAACCGGGCGTTGTTATCGGTAAGGGCGGTTCCGAGATCGAAAAAGTAAAAGCAGAGCTTGCTCAGTTCACAGATAAGAAACTTATCGTTGACATCAAAGAGATCAAAAGACCGGACAAAGACGCACAGCTTGTAGCTGAGAACATTGCCCAGCAGCTTGAGAACCGTATTTCATTCAGACGTGCTATGAAATCCTGCATGTCCAGAACAATGAAAGCAGGAGCTCTTGGAGTTAAAACTTCTGTATCCGGACGTCTCGGCGGAGCTGATATGGCTCGTACAGAGTTCTACAGCGAGGGAACAATTCCGCTTCAGACACTTAGAGCAGACATTGACTATGGATTCGCAGAAGCTGACACAACTTACGGAAAAGTCGGTGTAAAGGTTTGGATTTACAAAGGCGAAGTTCTTCCGACTAAAGCAGATAAGGAAGGGAGAGATAAATAATGTTAATGCCAAAAAGAGTAAAACGTCGTAAACAGTTCCGTGGTACCATGAAAGGAAAAGCTCTCAGAGGTAACACGATCGCATATGGTGAGTACGGTATCGTAGCGGCAGAGCCGTGCTGGATTCGTTCCAATCAGATCGAGGCAGCCCGTGTTGCCATGACACGTTACATCAAACGTGGCGGTAAAGTTTGGATCAAAATTTTCCCGGATAAGCCGATTACGGCAAAACCGGCTGAGACTCGTATGGGTAGCGGTAAAGGTACAGTTGAGTATTGGGCAGCTGTAGTAAAACCGGGCCGCGTGATGTTTGAAATTGCAGGAGTACCAGAGGAAACAGCTAGAGAGGCACTTCGACTTGCAATGCATAAATTACCTTGCAAATGCAAAATCGTTTCTCGCGCAGACTTAGAAGGCGGTGATAACAGTGAAAACTAATACATTTGTAAAAGAATTAAGAGGAAAATCCGTAGAGGAATTAAATCAGGAATTAGTAGCTGCTAAGAAGGAACTCTTCAACTTGAGATTCCAGAATGCCACAAACCAGTTGGACAATACAAGCAGAATCAAAGAAGTAAGAAAAAATATCGCACGTATCCAGACGATGATCACAGAGGCTGGACGATAAGAGGATATCAGCTTCTTTGCCAGAATGATTGAAAGGAGAATAGAAGTGGAAGAGAGAAATCTGAGAAAAACCCGTACGGGTAAGGTCGTAAGCGACAAGATGGACAAAACAATCGTTGTTGCCGTGGAAGACCATGTAAAACACCCGCTTTATAAGAAGATCGTAAAAAGAACTTACAAGCTGAAAGCTCATGATGAGAATAACGAGTGTAAGATCGGTGATACAGTAAAAGTTATGGAAACAAGACCTCTGTCAAAAGACAAAAGATGGAGACTTGTGGAGATCATGGAGAAAGCAAAATAATTTTTGAAGGAGGTTTACCTGCATGATACAGCAAGAAAGCAGACTGAAAGTAGCAGACAACACAGGCGCTAAAGAATTACTGTGCATCCGTGTGCTTGGCGGTTCTACAAGAAGATATGCGAGCATCGGTGATGTGATCGTTGCAACTGTAAAAGATGCAACACCAGGCGGCGTTGTTAAAAAAGGCGATGTCGTAAAAGCTGTTGTTGTTCGTTCTGTAAAAGGCGCTCGTCGTAAAGACGGTTCCTATATCAGATTCGATGAAAATGCTGCTGTTATTATAAAAGACGATTTGAATCCGCGTGGAACACGTATTTTTGGACCAGTAGCCCGTGAGCTTAGAGAGAAGCACTTTATGAAAATTGTTTCTCTTGCTCCGGAAGTACTGTAGGGAGGTGCCTAAGAATGTCAACTATGAAAATTAAAACAGGCGACACTGTAAAGGTTATCGCCGGAAAAGATAAAGACAAAGAGGGCAAAGTTATCGCCGTAAATAAAAAAGACGGAAGAGTCCTCGTTGAAGGCGTCAATATGCTGACAAAGCACACAAAGCCGAGCGCAGCAAACCAGAACGGTGGCATTATACATCAGGAAGGTTATATCGATGCATCTAACGTAATGCTTATGCACAAAGGTCAGGCAACACGAGTAGGCTTCAAAATGGATGGAGACAAAAAAGTTCGTTTCGCAAAGAAGACTGGCGAAGTTATTGATTAATTCGGGAAGGAGGACCAAGGACTTTGAGTAGACTGAAAGAACAGTACCAGAATGAGATCGTTGACGCAATGATCAAAAAATTCGGATATAAAAATATTATGGAAGTGCCGAAGCTCGACAAAGTTGTTATCAACATGGGCGTTGGCGAAGCAAAAGAAAATGCAAAGGTTTTAGAGTCTGCAATCGCCGATATGGAAAAGATCGCAGGTCAGAAAGCCGTTGTTACAAGAGCAAAGAACTCCGTGGCTAACTTCAAAATCAGAGAGGGTATGCCGATCGGATGTAAGGTTACGCTTAGAGGCGAGAAAATGTATGAGTTCGTTGATCGTCTGATTAACCTTGCGCTTCCGCGTGTGCGTGACTTCAGAGGTGTAAACCCGAACGCATTTGACGGAAGAGGAAACTATGCACTTGGAATCAAGGAGCAGTTGATTTTCCCGGAGATCGAATATGATAAGATCGACAAAGTCAGAGGTATGGACGTAATCTTTGTTACAACAGCCAAAACTGACGAGGAAGCACGTGAATTATTGAAACAGTTCAATATGCCGTTTGCAAAATAAAGGAGGAAAATCATGGCAAAGACATCTATGAAAATCAAACAGCAGCGCAAGCCTAAATTCTCCACAAGAGAATATAGCCGCTGCAGAATCTGCGGACGTCCGCATGCGTATTTGAGAAAATATGGAATCTGCCGTATCTGCTTCCGTGAACTGGCATACAAAGGACAGATCCCGGGAGTTAAGAAAGCCAGCTGGTAAGCCGAAAGCAGTTTGGCGCATCGCAGAGAAATTTTCCGCGGGGCAGAAAATGTAGAACAGATAGAATATAAAAGGAGGATACATCCACATGACTATGAGCGATCCTATTGCAGATATGCTTACAAGAATCCGTAATGCGAACACTGCAAAACATGATACAGTTGATGTACCGGCATCCAAGATGAAACTTGCTATCGCAAATATTCTTCTTGATGAGGGATATATCGCAAAATATGATCTTGTAGAAGACGGACACTTTCAGACAATTCATATCACACTGAAATACGGTGCTGATAAGAACGAGAAAGTTATCACAGGACTTAAGAGAATCTCAAAACCGGGACTTCGTGTTTATGCAAACACAGAAGATATCCCGAGAGTACTCGGCGGACTTGGAACAGCGATCATTTCTACAAACAAAGGCGTTGTAACAGATAAAGAAGCAAGAAAACTCGGCGTAGGCGGAGAGGTACTTTGCTTCGTTTGGTAATTTAAATCCGTTGAGTACAGAGGAAACACCATCGCCGCTAAACTCGTGGGAGACCTCGTTAAGCGTCGAGGTGTACTTTCGCACTAAGCTCGAAAGTACCTCGCTAAGTGCTCAATGCAACTGAAAACAGAGGAGCCAAAGCAGCTCCTCCGAAAATCTAAGTTAAGGAGGAAAAGGGTATGTCACGTATAGGAAGACTGCCGGTTGCAATTCCTGCAGGAGTAACTGTAGAAGTTGCAGAGAACAATGTAGTGACTGTGAAAGGTCCGAAAGGAACTCTTACAAGAGAGCTTCCGACAGAAATGGAAATTAAGGTTGAAGGCGAAGAAGTAACTGTAACAAGACCGAGCGATCTCAAGAAAATGAAATCTCTTCACGGTTTGACAAGAACACTGATCAACAACATGGTTGTCGGAGTTACAGAAGGATATCAGAAAGTCCTTGAAGTAAACGGTGTAGGTTACAGAGCATCAAAATCAGGAAATAAACTGACACTGAACCTTGGATATTCTCATCCGGTTGAGATGATCGATCCGGAAGGTGTTGAGACAGTTCTGGAAGGTCAGAACAAGATCACTGTAAAAGGAATCGACAAAGAAAAAGTCGGACAGTATGCGGCTGAGATCAGAGATAAGAGAAGACCGGAGCCATATAAGGGCAAAGGTATTAAATATGCTGACGAAGTAATCAGACGTAAAGTAGGTAAGACCGGTAAGAAATAAATAAGGAGAGTGTGAAAATGGTTAGTAAGAAATCAAGAAGCGAAATTCGTAGAAAAAAACACATGAAATTACGCAACCGTTTCAGCGGCACTGCTGAAAGACCGCGTTTAGCTGTTTTTAGAAGTAATAATCATATGTATGCTCAGATCATCGACGACACTGTTGGAAATACTCTGGTTGCGGCTTCCACTCTTCAGAAAGATGTGAAAGCAGAACTTGAGAAAACAAACAACGTTGAAGCAGCAGCATGCCTCGGAAAAGTAATTGCCGAGAAAGCAAAAGAAAAAGGTATTACAGAAGTTGTATTCGACAGAGGCGGCTTCATTTATCAGGGTAAGATCAAAGCACTGGCAGACGCAGCAAGAGAAGCCGGGCTGAATTTCTAGGAAGGGAGAACACAGATGAGACAGGAACGCATTGATGCTAGTCAGATGGAATTATTAGAAAAAGTGGTATCAATCAAACGTGTTACCAAAGTTGTTAAAGGTGGTCGTAACTTCAGATTTACAGCTTTAGTTGTTGTCGGAGACGGCAATGGTCATGTTGGTGCAGGTTTGGGAAAAGCTACTGAAATCCCGGAAGCGATCCGCAAAGGGAAAGAAGACGCTATGAAGAAAATGATCGAGATCACATTCGATGAGAACGGAAGTATCACACACGATGTACTCGGAAAATTCGGAAGTGCATCCGTACTTCTGAAAAAAGCTCCGGATGGTACAGGAGTAATCGCCGGAGGTCCGGCTCGTGCCGTGATCGAGATGGCGGGAATCAAAAATATTCGTACAAAATCTCTCGGATCAAACAATAAACAGAATGTCGTACTTGCTACGATCGAAGGACTCAAAGACGTTAAGTCTCCGGAAGATGTTGCAAGACTTCGCGGCAAATCGATCGAGGAGATCATGGGCTAAGACGATAGAAAATGTTGAATAACAGATTCTATCCTATCGCATAAGGAGGTAAGATTGAAATGGCAAACTTAAAAGTTACGTTAGTAAAGTCTACAATCGGAGCCATACCAAAGCATAAAAGAACAGTTGAGGCCCTTGGTCTCAAGAAGACCGGCAAGACAGTCGTACTGCCGGACAATGCAGCTACCAGAGGTATGGTACAGCAGGTTAGACATTTAGTTAAGGTTGAAGAAGAGGCATAAAAAGATAAGGAGGTAACGTCATGGACTTATCAAACTTAAGACCGGCAGACGGTTCAAAACAGAGTGATAATTTCAGAAGAGGCCGTGGACATGGTTCAGGAAACGGTAAGACAGCCGGTAAAGGCCATAAGGGACAGAAAGCACGTTCCGGCGCTACAAGACCCGGATTCGAAGGCGGTCAGATGCCTTTGTACAGAAGAATACCGAAGAGAGGATTCACTTGCAGAAACTCTAAGACGATCGTAGGTATCAACATCAGCGAACTCGAAAGATTCGAGGACGGAGCTACAGTATCTGTTGAAACACTGATCGAGAGCGGTATCGTGAAAAACCCGAGAGACGGAGTTAAAATTCTTGGAAATGGAGAGTTAACTAAGAAGCTTACAGTTCAGGCAAATGCATTTAGTGCAAAAGCTGCTGAGAAAATTGAAGCGCTTGGTGGAAAAGCAGAGGTGATCTAATGCTGAAGACAGTGCGTAAAGCATTTCAGATTGAGGATATCAGAAAACGAATTTTTTATACGTTCGTAATGCTTGTCATCGTAAGACTTGGATCACAGCTTCCGACTCCGGGGGTAGATCCGACATTTATCAAGGAATTTTTTGCACAGCAGACGGGGGACGCTTTCAACTTTTTTGAAGCGTTCACCGGAGGCTCGTTTACAAACTTTTCCATTTTTGCATTGAGCATCACACCGTACATCACTTCATCCATTATTATGCAGCTTCTCACAATCGCAATTCCGAAATTAGAGGAGATGCAAAAAGAAGGAGAAGAAGGAAGAAAGAAGATTGCCGCAATTACACGTTATGTGACAGTTGCGCTGGCGCTTATTGAGTCTACTGCAATGGCAGTTGGATTCGGTCGTCAGGGTCTTCTCGAAGAATACAATTTCGTAAGCTGTGCAGTTGTCGTATGTACACTGACGGCGGGAAGTGCCTTTATGATGTGGATTGGTGAGCGCATCACTGAAAACGGTGTCGGAAACGGTATTTCTATCGTTCTTCTGATCAATATTATTTCTCGTGTTCCGAGTGATTTATACACACTTTACGAGAAATTTATGAGCGGAAAGAAACTTGCTCAGGCAGGTCTTGCGGGCTTGATTATTTTAGCGGTAATTCTTGCAGTAGTAGTCTTTGTTGTTCTTCTTCAGAGCGGAGAAAGACGAATTGCGGTACAGTATTCTAAAAAAGTACAGGGAAGAAAAACATACGGCGGACAGTCTACACATATTCCGCTTCGTGTAAACACTGCCGGAGTAATCCCGGTTATCTTTGCATCATCCTTGATGCAGACTCCGATCGTCATTGCCCAGTTCCTCGGAAAAGGAAACGGAACAGGCATCGGAAGCCAGATCCTTGCTGCAATGAATTCAAACAACTGGTGTAATCCGGCAAAACCGGTTTATACGGTTGGACTGCTTGTATATATTCTGCTCACAATCTTCTTTGCATATTTCTATACATCGATTACATTTAATCCTTTGGAGATTGCAAATAATATGAAGAAGAGCGGCGGATTTGTTCCGGGTATTCGTCCGGGAAAACCGACAGTTGAATATTTGCAGAAAATTTTGAATTACATTATTTTCATAGGCGCATGCGGACTGATTATCGTTCAGGTAATCCCATTCTTCTTCAATGGTATGTTCGGCGCAAACGTTTCTTTCGGAGGAACATCGCTTATCATTATCGTAGGTGTTGTGCTTGAAACGATCAAGAAGATTGAGTCGCAGATGCTTGTGAGAAATTACACAGGATTCTTAAATAATAAAGGAAGCAACGCGTCAAACAGCTTTCTTGGATATTAAATAACAATGTTTAACAGCTCGCCCTGTTTTGCCTTGAAAAAGGCAAAACGCAGCGGGCTCAAGGTGTATTTTAAGATAAAACAAAAAACAGTTCTGTATGCAGGAAAATATTTCGGGGTAAAAGAACTGTTTGCATATCGATCGGAGGTAGAAGTTATGAAGATTATCATGCTGGGAGCGCCGGGAGCCGGAAAAGGAACACAGGCTAAAAAGATTGCAGAAAAATATTCGATTCCACATATTTCCACGGGAGATATTTTCCGTGCCAATATCAAAAACGGAACGGAGCTTGGGAAAAAGGCGAAGACATATATGGATCAGGGTCTTCTTGTGCCGGATGAATTAGTAGTCGATCTTGTTGTAGACAGAGTGAATCAGGATGATTGTGCGAACGGATATGTGCTTGACGGTTTTCCGCGTACGATTCCGCAGGCAGAAGCATTAGACAAAGCTCTTGCCGACATGGGACAGAAGATAGATTATGCTATCGACGTAGAAGTTCCGGATGAAAATATCGTAAACAGAATGTCGGGAAGAAGAGCCTGCGTAGACTGCGGGGCAACATATCATCTCGTATATGCCCCTACAAAAGAAGAAGGAATTTGCGATAAATGCGGAGGAGGTTTGATTCTTCGCGACGATGACAAGCCGGAAACAGTTCTGAAAAGACTTGGCGTCTATCATGACCAGACGCAGCCTTTGATCGATTATTATACACAGTCCGGTATTTTAAAAGAAGTAGACGGAACGATCGATATTGATGATGTATTTGCGGAAATTGTAAGGATTCTGGGAGAGTAAAAATGTGAAACGGCATGTGATGCCGAAATTCAGGAGGATTAAATAATATGTCAAAAGCTGACGTAATAGAAATCGAGGGAGTAGTAGTAGAGAAGCTCCCGAATGCAATGTTTAAAGTGGAACTCGAGAACGGACATATCGTTCTTGCACATATCAGCGGAAAATTAAGAATGAACTTTATTAAAATTCTTCCGGGAGATAAAGTGACGCTCGAGATGTCGCCATATGATCTTAGCAAGGGAAGAATTATCTGGAGAGATAAATAAAGCATAAAGGAAGCCGGTGCAATAAAGCCGGGCGGAATTTGAGTATTTACGGGAAGTTGTTCTGTGAGAATGCAGTGACGAAGAGTCAGGGCTTATGTACAGAACAACTTTTTTGCGTAATATTTGCGATTAAAAAGCGGAGCGAAAAAGAAATAGGTGGGTTGTAAAACCAACTTGAACTATAAAAAGTTCAGGTTGGTTTTTTTGTGCAATTTATACAAATGGAGAAAAAAGAGAGAGGTGTAAAAGGATGAATGATAACGCATTTTTAAAATCAAAAAGAACGGGGATATTTAAGGATATGTCTAATGGAACGATCTGTATTCCAAAAGATTTAAGAGATAATAATGGATTAGAGAAAAATGATCGAGTAGAACTTATTCCAATGCAGGAAGGAATTTATATTCGCAAGGCATATGGTGAAAAGAAATGCCAATAAAAACAACCACCCTCCAAAAGTTTTGGGAACCCGAGGGTGGTATCCACACAAGATGTAAAACTTATATCATGCAGATATAACTAGAAACATCCTGCCTCATGAACAATATAGCATGCACAAAAAAAGAAAACAACTAAATTAGTATAAAAATTGCGTGCCGAATTTCGGTACATGGAAGGAAGAAATATAGGAATGAGAATAACGAAAAAAATTGCATCGGAAATCTTCAAGAAGGTTGTCGGAACTGATAAGGGAATGGAGAAATTTCAAAGAGGAATTGAAGATATATGGGTAATAAAGTTGGGAGTCATCACAACGATTTTAAGAGACGAGTTGAAATATGACTTATTTGGAAACAGAGTAGAAGGAAAATATTGGATAGTTTATATCGATACAAAATATGGAGAGGATATTCGTGTGTATATTGATAAACAGACATTGAAAATTGATGATTTCTATACACAAGAAAAGCTTCAAGAAAGAGAAGAAAGTAGAAGAGAAGAATATAAAGAAGTAATGGAAACGTGAGGAGATAGGATATGTTTTGTTTAAAAGGGTATAACCAAATGTTAAAGAAATGGATCGAGATGAAGATACTTGATGATGGCACTGTGCTTGTGGATGATTGGGAACACATCGAGGAGGGGAGTATTAAACGATACACAGAACAAATGGACATGGAAAAGAAAATGTTATGGGAGGACGATCAAATTGTTGATATGCAAACCGGGAAATGTATGGTGATTCGTTTTGGAGAATATGAATCATATTGTATAGAAGAAGAACAGATAATGAAAAGTGTGGGATTTTATCTTGAGACAAGAGATGGTGAAAATCTTCCACTCGGAAATTTATCAGAGTATGCGAACAAAATAGAAGAACCTATATGGTAGGACGTACCGAAATTCGGTACGCAGGAGTAAGCAAAACAATGGACATACCGAAAAAAATTGAAAAATTGATTAATCAGAGATGTAGATATGCAGAACTGGTAGAAAAAATAGATTATGAACTATCAATATGGCTTAAGAAAAATAGAATCAATGTGGACGAGCAGGATGTATTTGGAGGATCGGAAGTTTATCTTAATCCGATTGGTTCTGCAAATAGAATCCGTAAGGAGATTTTAGGAAAGTAAAAAACGTACCGAATTTCGGCACATAAAAATAAATATAGAATTCGTTTCTTGGAAACGCTCCGCTGATACAATGAGACAGCGATATCAACATTGTAGTAGATTGGTAGTTAAGGCACTTGTTGCGGCGCTACGGTGTACGGTTGCAAAATTCCGATTGAATTAATATTTTATATCCACAAGATGGGTATGCAAATACTCGCAGAACAAGTATAATAAATGTGTGGTGTTTTTCGGAACAGGTTCGCGTACCGAAATTCGGTACAAGAAAGAATGGGGTGAGAAACGATGAAAAAGAAAATGGAACAATTAAAGTTATGGATACAGACCCATAAAAAGAAAGTAGCTGCTTGCATGGCGGTGATCCTGCTTGCGCTTGGCGCATTAGGGATCGGTCTTGCCGGGATGCAAAAGGAGAATCAGAAAGAGGTCATTGCAAAAACGGATCAAAAAAAGAAAATTGATAAGAAGCAGACGAAGAAAACAGATCTGAAGGAAGAAAAGACATCAAAAGATGACTCTAAGAAAAAAGAGACGGAGACAAAAGAAACCGCAAAGGAAAAAACAGAGGTGAAAACGGAAGAGAAGCAGACAGCATCTCAACCGGATGCTTCTGCTTCTACACAGAAAAATGACGCTCCCCAAACAACAGGCGGATCAAATGGAGGGAACTCAGGAAACGGCGGAACTCAAAATACAGCGCCGATACATACCCATAATTACAATATTCCGCTTTATACACAACAATGGGTAGTCGATCAGGAAGCTTGGACAGAAACGGTCAGTGAACCGGTGTATGAAATGGTAGAGGTTGCAATTGGCAATCAAAGTGGATTAGAAATAAAAGGTGATCCAAATGAATACCTATTGAATAATACGAATGGTGATACAGGTTGGCATAGTGAGTGGGTTGAGAAGCAAACAGGAACAAATACTTATACAGTTCCTCATCCAGAACAAGGGCATTACGAATCGATTGTAACCGGATATCAATGTAGCTGCGGAGCAGTTCAATAAAATGAAAAATAAATACGGAAAACAAGAAACTACGAATCGAAAGGTTGGTAGTTTTTTTGTTGATAAAAACTTACTAAATTTCTGATTATCTTTTCATAAGTTGGTAAATGCCGATATA